>Ga0209378_1000073_pt1 | contig 64936 bp, 65 predicted proteins | sample GraSoiAngelo_156_FD_186170 | JGI IMG/M metagenome (GOLD analysis project Ga0209378, IMG submission 186170) | Grasslands soil microbial communities from the Angelo Coastal Reserve, California, USA - 14_1009_13_40cm (SPAdes) (version 2) | ecosystem: Environmental > Terrestrial > Soil > Grasslands ...
GCAGCGTCACGACATTGCGCGCGTGAATGAGGTTCCAGGGCGTCTCTCGTGGCACGAGAATCAATTTGCGGCGTTCCTTCAAAAAAACATCCGCGGCGCGCAGCAAGACGGTATCGCTGGAGCCGGAAGCGATTCGCCCGAGCGTGGCCATGGAGCAGGGGACAATGATCATTGCGTCGAATCGGGCAGAGCCGCTAACGAACGGGACATTCATGTCATTTTCGGAATGCCGCGACACGTCTGCGGGAATTCTGAAGCTCTCGAGCTCCTGTCTTGCCACCTTGTCTGCGTATGCGCTCATGACCAGATGCACCTCATGCGACGCGCAATCAATCTGCTCGAGCAACCGTTGCAGATAAATCGCTCCGCTAGCGCCGGTCGCCGCGATCACAAGTTTCATCGTGAGAAATTAAGCTGGAGTTTGAATTTAATCGCGTACGGGAGCAATAAGATACGTTATGGTCAAAAAACTCTTACACACCCGTTATCGGGTGAAAGATCTGGAGAAGACGGTCTCGTTCTACAGAGATGTGCTCGGACTCAAAGAGCTTCGACGCCAGAAGTCCGGTCGCGGTTCGCAACTGGTTTTTCTAAAAGCACCCGGGAGCGAGGAGGAGATTGAGATTTGCAAATTCGATGAGAGCGGCCCAGTGGTGGTTGGCCCCGACCTGACGCATCTCGCCTTTGAGGTGGACGATTTGGACAAGTTCGCGAAGGAAGCGGAGGCAAAAGGCTATCCGCTCTCGGACGGGCCGCACTGCATTGGCGGCGGAAAAATTGCGTTCATCGATGCGCCGGAAGGCTACGAGATCGAACTGATCGAGCGGAGCAGGTAGAGCGCGGCCACCGGGCATTCCGGGAAATGCGCCACGCGCTTGCGTTAATAAAAATTCTGTCGCTAATTTACCGCTCATGAGATTGTGGCGCGATCGGATCTGCTGTCTTTGTGCGCTGCTTCTCATCTCGACGGTTACTGCTTGGGGTCAGGATTCCGAGGCGATGCGGCCCACCGGTGTTTCGCCCGGTCCGGTTCGGAAGGCGAAAGCGGTTACCGCAAAAGATAAAGAGGATGCCGATGTTTCTTCCAGTCCGGTGCGCAAGGCGCACACGGCGAAATCGAGTCATACTCGCTCGCGCCGAACGCGACCAAAGCCCGAAGAGGAAGAGTCAACCCCGGCGCCGACCGAGTACACTCCTGACGGAATTCCAAAGACCAGCGCGGCCTCGGTCATCGTGGTGGATGCGAACACGGGCAAAACATTGTACGAAAAAAACGCTGACCAGATACGAGCTCCGGCTAGCACCCAAAAACTGTTAACGGCTTTGATCGTAGCCGAGCGCGGCTTCCTGGATCAGCCAGTCACGGTTCAGCAAATCGATACAATGGCCGATCCCGTGAAGCTCAATATCAAATCGGGCGATACTTACCAGCGGATCGATTTGCTGCGAGCGTTGCTGGTGAAGAGTCCGAACGATGTGGCGCGATGTCTTGCGCGGGATTATGCAGGCAGCGTGGAAGCATTTGCCGAGGTCATGAACAGGCGTGCGCGCGAACTCGGAGCGGTGAATTCGCATTTTGTAAATCCAAACGGTTTACCGATGCCGGGACAATACTCGACCGCGCGCGATCTTTCGCTGATCGCGCGCGTAGCGTACGCCAATCCCACGATCCGATCGATTGTTTGTCTGCCGCAGCTTGTTTTTCGCTATGCCAATGGTCGCACGCGCGAACTTGAGAACACGAACAAGCTTCTTAGACGACTCCCCTACTGCAACGGGATGAAGACCGGTTATACCGAAGCGGCCGGCAAATGTCTGATCGCAAGCGGCTCGCGTCCCGGCAGGGAAGTGATCGTTGTTGTCCTGGGCGATAGTTCGAGCCGGGTGTGGCGCGACGCGTCCGCGCTGCTTTCTTGGGGACTCTGGATGTAGTTCTGCGTCACGCGAACGGCGAGACCACCGAATGCGCGACCTTTTTCAGGAGCAGTTGGAGGCGCTGCGCGCGTGTTCCTTAGATCGACATCTTCGCGAACTCACAAGCGCACAGGGCCCCGAAATCGAAATCGACGGCCGTCGGCTCATCAACTTTTCCTCGAACGATTATCTCGGTCTGGCAAACGATCCTCGACTGCGAAAGGCAGCAATCGCCGCGATCACAGAATTTGGCGTTGGCGCCGGCGCTTCGCGGCTCATTAGCGGGACGCAGTCGCCGCATGTTCGTTTGGAACAGGCGCTGGCGAAATGGAAAGGGACCGAGGCTGCGCTGTGTTTCAGCAGCGGATACGCCACGGCGCTGGGCACAATCCCGGCCTTGGTCACGAAGGATGACGTCATCGTGCTGGACAAACTCTGTCACGCTTCGCTCATCGACGGAGCAAAGTTGAGTGGCGCCATCCTGCGCGTTTTCCCGCACAATCATCTTGGGAAACTGCAAAGTCATCTCGAATGGGCCCGGCGCCAACATCTGAGCAAGCGAATCCTCATTCTGACTGAATCAGTTTTTTCGATGGATGGCGATCGCGCCCCGCTGCGGGAGTTAGTCGAGCTGAAAAAACGTTTCGGGGCGCTCTTAATGCTCGATGAAGCCCACGCTGTCGGGGTCATCGGTCCAAATGGCCGTGGACTGGCCGCAGCGGAGAACTTGAATGAAGACGTCGACGTCCAAATGGGAACGCTAAGCAAGGCACTGGGCGCAAGCGGAGGTTACATCTGCGGTTCGCACGATCTCATCGAAGGGCTGATTAACTGCGCTCGTTCCTTCATTTATTCCACCGCACCGCCGCCCGCAATCGCGGCGGCTGCATCGGCAGCGATAGATTTTCTTTCGTCTTCGGAAGGCGAAGCACGCAGACTTTTGCTTTGGAAAAAAATTGAGTTGCTGCGCAGACTGCTGCCTGCGAATGCCATGAACACAAAGAGCAGCGCTGCCACTAGCGCGATTTTTCGATGGATCGTCGGTGACGAGCAAGCAGCGCTCAATTTGGCGTCTGCGCTCCAAAGTGAAGGATTCCTCGTTCCAGCAATTCGTTATCCAACGGTTGCGAAAGGCTCCGCGCGATTGCGCATTACGGTAACTGCGTCGCACGATGAAGATCGAATCCGAGCGCTCTGCGATGCGATTAGGAAAATGACGAAGCACGAATGACGAAACAAATCCGAATGCCTGAATGACGAAGGTCTCCCCGCGCATCTTTTTGTCATTCGGATTTCATGGTTCCTTCGTCATTTGTCATTCAGCCAGAAACCGTCCCAAGATCGGTTTCAGCTTTTCTACCGTAGCTTCCGGCCAAAACTTCCGGTCAGTGACCAGAGCTGTGTCCAACGCGAAGTGTTCCGGCCAGTTCGGCTCCGTCGGTATTCGCGGGATCACGTCCACAATCACTTTCTTCGCCGTCTCCGCATTTGCCATTAAATGACTGAGGACGATCTGTGCCGAGACAGGTTCCTCCTCCACCTTCCAACAATCGTAATCAGTGATCATCGCCATCGTCGCGAACGCAATCTCCGCCTCGCGCGCCAGTTTCGCCTCCGGAAGATTGGTCATCGCGATCACGTCGAAGCCGTTCCGACGATTCAGTTCCGATTCGGCGCGCGTGGAAAACGCAGGACCGTCCATGTTCACGTAGGTGCCGCCATTGTGTACCGTAATGCCCAGAGATCTCGCTGATTCCGCGAGAAGATTACGCAGTTTCGTGCTGATCGGCTCAGCGAAGGCGATATGCGCGGCAATGCCCTCGCCAAAAAATGTATGGGCCGCGCGCTGGCTGGTACGATCATAGAACTGCGAGGGCAATACCACGTCTCGCGGCGCATATTTTTCCTGCAAGCTGCCCACTGCCGCCACTGAGATGATCCAGCGGACATTAAGCGAGCGAAGCGCGTAAATATTGGCACGGTGATTTATTTCATGCGGCAGAATTCGATGGCCACGGCCGTGTCGCGGCAAAAAATAAACCTGACGCCCGCTCACCTTGCCGCCGACAAGTTTATCCGATGGTGCTCCGAATGGCGTCCCGACCTTGTGTTCAGCCGCGTCGCGTAATTCCTCCATTTGGTAGAGACCACTACCGCCGATAATTCCAATTGCTGGTGTGTCTGAATTCATCTTCGCTCGCGATTAAAACTGAAAGAAAAAGTAGCGCAAGCTTCCAGCTCGCGAATGGCTGGGATACAAGCTGGAAGCTTGCACCAGCGTCGCAGCTGTCGATGTGGTGCAGTTCCATCTTGCGCAAGCATCGTCGCTGATCGAATCTTTGTTATATGAGCCAGGTCACCATTTCGCTGCCAGCCGCGCTCAACGCGTCATTGGAGACGCGAGCGAATGCCGCGGGCTTTCGTTCCAAGGAAGACTACCTGCTGGCGCTCGTGCAGGCGGATTGCGAGCGGGCGGAGTTGGAGCCGGTGCTGGAAGCACGCCTGGAGGGACCATTCGAGCCGCTCGAGGTGGACTGGAAGCAACGCGTGCGCGAAGCGGCGCAAGACCGTGGCTGAAGCGCGGATTGATCGGCATTCCGCGGTCATAGAGCAGGATCTCCCTGACATTTATGCCTTCATCGCCGACCGCGACCCCGCTGCCGCGGAACGTGTCCTCGATGCAATGGAACGAACTTTCCAGGAATTAGCCCGGCATCCTGATTCCGGCGCGCCGTATCCCACGCGAAACCGCAAACTGCAAGGGTTGCGAATGTTCCCGGTAAGCGATTTTCCGAATTACCTAGTGTTCTATCGTGTCGAAACCGCCAGCATCCGGATTCTTTACGTTACCCACGGCGCAAGGCATCTGCTTCGATTGTTTCGGCGCGAACCGCGCGAATGAAACTGGTGCCGCTCAGGCGACATCCCACACTCTCAACAACCTGTCACGCCGACTTGTCACGTCGTAGCGTTAGCGGAAATGGAAGCCGGGCGAAGGCGGATCAACTACCCGGCACGCCGTACTTCAGCGAACGCGGCTCAACCATAACCCCGCATAGATCTAAACATGAGCCGTTCTGCAAATGGGCGTCCCAATGTATTGCAGTTTTCAACTGCCCTCGCGATCACGAAGCGATTGTCGATCTTAAAGCGGAGTTGCACTACTGATTCTCTACGCGCGCCGGGCATGGCTCACGGACGAACGAGACGCGCACGCCCCGCGGAGATGTCGGCCTTGCCGCGTTCGATGGAAGCGACGAATTCGGGCGACAACTCCCGCTGATCCTCCAGCCACTGTTCCAGCCACTCGCTTACCTCCGCAGCTTGCTGTAATGGGAGCCGGGAAATCGCAGCTTCGATTTCCGCAACCGTGCTCATGGCTAAAGGCTAGCGCACCAGTCTGGCCCGCGCAATCCCATCTCATAGAGATTGACTGTTGTCTGAGTTAATTCGTGCGAATTCCTGAAATTAGTGTCTTGCGTTCGTCAATCTGTGAGTTCGTGAAATTCGTGTCGTGTCTTGGACGAAGGCGACCTGTCCGTGTATTATTTTCGCTCGCTCATGCCGAAGTTTTTTATCAAGACCTATGGTTGCCAGATGAACGAGCGCGACTCGGAACAGGTCGCGCATTCGCTCATGGCGCGAGGCTACGAGCGGGCCGCACACGAGATCGAAGCCGACGTTGTGCTGTTGAACACGTGCAGCGTGCGCGACATGGCTGATCAAAAGGCGCTGGGTAAAATGGGAATGCTTGGTCGCCTAGCCAAAGAGCGGCCGCATGTGGTGTTCGGGTTCCTAGGCTGCATGGCCCAGGCGCGCGGCGAATCGCTACTAAAGAATTTGCCGCACGTCGATCTTGTTGTTGGCACACAGAAATTCCATCGTGTCGCGGATTACGTAGATGAGTTAGTAGCGAAAAAAGCGACGCACTCAGCCGGGACCAGCGATCCGGGCTACAGCAGAATCGATGATCCACGCTTTTCGATTGTCGATGTCGGTGAAGAGGTTGGTTCGCAATCCACGATCCGTGACCAAGAACTCCTGCCCAGGCAGGCGAGGGCATTCGTTTCCGTCATGCAGGGATGCAACATGCACTGCACATTTTGCATCGTGCCGCAGACGCGTGGCGCGGAGCGCAGCCGTTCCATTAACGAAATCGTGCGCGAGGTACGTGATCTCGTCGCGCGCGGGGTGAAAGAAGTCACTTTACTCGGGCAAATCGTGAATCTTTATGGCCGCCACGAGCTTCCGAAAATCGACAAGAAATCTCCGTTTGTGCAGCTGCTCGAAGCCGTGCATGCGATCGATGGTCTCGAACGATTGCGCTTCACATCGCCGCACCCAATCGGTTTTCGCGACGATTTAATCGACGCGATCTCGCGTCTGCCAAAGCTTGCCGAGCACGTTCATCTCCCGCTGCAATCCGGCTCCAACAAGATCCTCAAAGCGATGCATCGCGCATACACGGCGGAGAAATATGTCGATCTTGTCGAGCGAATTCGGCAGGCGCGCGACGGGACCGCGATCACAACGGACATCATCGTCGGGTTCCCAGGCGAAACCGAAGACGATCACAAGCAAACGCGCAACTTGGTCGAGCAGATCCAGTTCGACAACGCGTTTGTCTTCCGTTATTCGCCGCGGCGCGGCACGCCAGCGGCAGAGATGCCGGAGCAAATCGACGAGCGAGTCAAAGAAGAGCGCAATCACGATTTGCTTCGGATCGTGAATGAATCGGCGCGCCGCGCTGGCGAAAGGCTGATCGGGCGCGATGTGGAAGTTCTTTGCGAAGGCCTGAGCAAGACGAATCCGGCGCGATTGATGGGGCGAACGCGCACCAACAAAATTATCGTATTTCAAGGCGACGGGAAGGTGATTGGAGAACTAGTCAACGTCCGAATCGAGCAGGCCAATGGATTCAGCTTGTATGGCACGCCGGTTCTGAAAGGTCGCGCAACTTTTTAAGTTGCGTCGGCTCAATCGCAAGTTGAAAACTTGCGCCACCAGTGATTTACCATCTCTCCTTACAAACTGCTGGAATTATCTCAGGAGCATTCCTCATTTTGATCAGTTTGCCTGGACTCGTGAAACCGGGTCTCGCGGGCGTAGCGCAAAAGTTTCCGCGTTCTCATGTTGCTGGAGTGGTTCTGCTCAGCATCGCTCTTGTCTGGACGTTTTGGCTGCTGGCGACAATTGAGATGGGCGAATTCTCGGCATTTCGTCGGCCGCTTCTCATCGCGTTGCCGATCGGTTACGTGCTTACGCTTCGTTTCGTCGAGGAGTTTCTGGCGGTGCGCGCGCTTGGCATTCTTTGCTTGCTCGCAGCCGAGCCGCTGCTCGATGCAGCTTTCCTTCGCTATGAAGCCGGCCGGTTGCTCGTGACGGTTTTCGCTTATTTGCTGATCGTCGCCGGATTATTTTGGGTGGCGGTCCCTTATGTTCTTCGCGATCAGATCAACTGGAGCACGCGGGGCGTTTTTCGCTGGCGTTTCCTGCACGCGATCGCCTTCGTCTATGGTGCCGTGATTGTGTCCTTCGCAATTACGAAATACTAAGAATCACCTGCATGGAGCGCGATACTGGCGCCGACCCATGTTTTATCGATGTTGAAATCGACGCCCATCATTTTGCCCTGACTCATCCGGACAAGATTGTTGACGAGCGTGGGATCAGAATCTGTCTCCGGCCAAACAAACATCATCCGAATCTCGGCCTTCGATTTCTGACCATCGACCGTCGGCACGAACGGCGCATAATCGATTTTTCTCTGCAAAATCCATTCGTGCGGATTTTGCAAGGCGGCGATTTTCTCGTGGGTCGGTTCCATATCTACGCCGTGGCCTGCGAATGAGTACAGCGGCTTCAAAACGTAATTGTCGATCTTCTCAGCGGCGGGCCTGCCCGCCGTAGCCTCGGCGAAGGCAGGAAAGTCGTCGGCGAAAAATGCCGGACAGGTGTGTTCCGTCTTCAGAAAAGGCAGCGAATGTTTACTGATCCGGAAATACCAGTTGGGATGACCGACCCATTTCACATCGAGATCGTCCTGGAAGCGAAACGGCAGATTCAGATCGGGCCGGCGAATCAGCTCGTCGAAAATGACGCGATTGTAAATCCGCTCGATCCGGACTTCGTGCCCGTCGCGATCGTAAAATAATTGGCGGCCGCGCTTCTTGATTTTCGTCACGCAAACCGGGCGGACACCCAGCAGTGTTTGCGTGGCCGCGAAATCGACCCGCGTTTTCTGTTTCTCCGGCTCGACCTCGAGCAACACGACGTTTTCTGGATCAGATTCGGCAAGGATCGTCCGGCGCAGAAGATCGAGATATGCCTCGTCTTTGATTCCGCCAAATGAGGAGGTCCAATTGCGTGGAATCGCGGGATACGCCTTTCGGATGCAACCAAGCAATAACAATTGAAACCCAAACAAGCTCGGGAACGCTTGCAACTCAATCAATCGCGGGACGAGCCGGTCATCCTCGGCGCAAATTGCGAAATCGACCACGAAAAAATTGGGATGCCGCGATTCGTTAGGCACCTCAAGGGCTTTCGGAACTGCCGATGCCGCGTGCTTTGCAAATTGCGGTGTCCGGGTAAGATCGACAATCTCGTCTGCTGTGCGGACTACGTCATTGGTAAATTCGCGCGTCAAAAAAATCGGGGTTTCCGAAATCCGAAAATCTGCCGGCCATTTTTCGGTTTCGTTTATACAACGCAGCAGTGCGTCGTATTTTCCCGAAGTAAAATCGATGTTAAAAGCGGCGCGAAGTTTTGGATCCACCGTGATGATCCGGTAGCCTGCTATTCGCCGTCCAGCTGTTGGTCGATTATGCTGTTGCTGTGAAGCGGCCCGAGGACGGCAGTGGCGTCCTCCTCGGTAAACACTACCACACGATGGCCTCGTGGAGAGATCTTGGTGTGGTCAACCGTCGGTACGGAGTACTCGTGCCCGTCTGACGTGCGGATTATAAGTGGCACGAACGGAACGCGGTCGAGGTGCTTGCGGACATCAGCAATCATCGACAGAAATATTACACTAGGAACTTTCCCTGTTCCATCACCTGTTCGCCGTCGAACCAGATGTCGAAGTCGCGGCCGACGCAGTCGATGTGCGTCTTTGAAACCCAGTTTGCGCCGGTGTGTTCGGCGTAGGGGTGACCGAAAGCGATGTGGACGCCGGGAATTTTTTCGTCTTGCAAAATATGGCCGATCACGCGGGTGCATGCCGTGTTGGTGCCAATGGCAAATTCACCGACGCGATCGCTGTTTTCATCCGTGCTGGTGTAAGCGCGGAACTCGTCGCGCAAATCCTTGTTATCAGAGCGCAACGAGCGGATGCGATTATTTTCCACTTCGATTGTAAGCGGAGCGTATTGCAGATCGCCAAAGCGTTCGCACAAATAATCGCCCACTACGCCGTCCACGACGAATGTGCCATTGGTGTTCATGGGCGCTGTGAAAATTTCGCCGCCGGGGAGGTTACCCCATTTATCGCGCGTGATGATCCCGCTGGTTTTGACCCACTTCAGCGTCGGGGAAAACTCCGCTTCAAATTCAGTGCCATGCGGCGTCCGGCAGGCGATGTGCTCGGCCTGGCGCGCGCGTTCGACCAAACGCTGACTTAGCTGATCCACCTTAACAAAGTCAGCCCGCATACCTTCCAGCATGATTTCGCGATTGATATTCACCATATGCGCGTGGCGGATGCGATGATGGTTCACCACGGCCGTCATCTCCGTGCGTGCGCCGAGTTCGCCCGGCTGAGTTTGTGCGGCAAAGATTGACACCTGCGAGCACTCCAGATCATCGAGGATGATTACCGGCATATACTTTAACGGCCGGCGCGCATGATGCTCGAGCACGAACAAACTGTACTCGGAGCCAATGCGCTCCACTTCTTTTTGTAATGCGGCGACGATTTCTCGGGTGGCGGAGTCGGTGATAATTGTAATGCGCTCCTCGGGTTGCAGCCGAAGGCAGACATCAATCGCGTTACGCGCACCCGGGACTAACTGGGGATCAATCGGATGAAGATAAGCTCGGTCAGGCATTTGCGGAAGCGTTCAGTGTGACGCGCAAATTTGCTGTAATCAAACCGTCTTGTCATTCAATTCGGTAGCATACATACAAACGGCAAAGCTTGCGCGAAGAGGTAAAGTAAAACCAAAATGCGACCTAATGGAGATGCGCTAAATGCCCACACGATGCGGCCGAGGCAGCACCAATTGCTTGCCCGTGTTGCCGCGGCTATTGCGATACTTGTGTGTTTGGTTGACATTGCGAGTGCTGATCAGCAACGCCGAACGCCTTCGACATCATTTGAGGTGCCGCGCGGCGATTTAGACAACGCGGAAGCGCTGGCCAACCGACTCGCAGCGCTTTCGCCGAAAGTAAAATGCGAGGAAGCAAAGCTGCTGGCGGAATGCGCTTACGCCACAGTCAGCCAGTTGAGGGGACAATACCGCATGTTCGGCACGTCGATCTTCAATAATTTCCTTGTTTATCATGGCTTCAAGAAACGTGGGTACTGTTACCAATGGGCGGAAGACCTGCTCATCGCGCTCGATTCACTGAAATTGACCAGCTTGGAACTACACTGGGGCGAATCCTACCCTGGCACGTGGCGCGAGAACAATTGCGTCGTTGCCACCGCCAAGGGACAGCCCTTCAATCGTGGGATCCTTCTCGAGTGCTGGGAGCATTTTGGACATCTCCGCTGGGGCCCGGTCGTGGGCGACCGCGATCCGTACGTCGAGAATGCCGCGTACGGGCGCTTCGTCCGCGCCAGAGCAGCCCAGAAGACTTTCGGGGTTAATCATCCAGTCGCCTTGCAGACGCGCTCCGTCGCAAAAGGAAAAAACTACTGATGCGCTGCCCGCGATCGTTGCAAATCCTTATGGCGGCGCGATCTTGCCAATTAAGCGAGCTTCCGCGTCACGCGGCGCCGTACTAATGTGGACCTCGGCACTACCTACCTAGGAATCGGGCTGCGCACGCCGCTCGTCCCCTCGGCTTCACCGCTCTCCGAAGACCTCGACAAGATTAGACAGATGGAGCAAGCCGGGGCATCTGCCGTCGTCCTGCATTCATTGTTTGAGGAACAAACGGAAGCGGATGCGGCGGCCAAGGCGGAATTTCGGGTCGGGCCAAAAGCTTACCTGGAACACATCAGGCGGGCGAAGAGCGCCGTGAAAATTCCGATTATCGGAAGCCTGAACTGCACCACTCTTGGAGGCTGGATTAGCTACACGCGTCAGATTACCGAGGCGGGGGCCGACGCACTGGAGCTCAACATCTACAGGATACCGACCCAACCGAATGTTACCGGCAGTACAATCGAAGAAACATATATCGATACTGTTCGGACCGTACGAGCGGCTACCAAGATCCCGCTTGCGGTGAAGCTCAGCCCGTACTTTAGCAATTTCGCAAACGTGGCTCAGCGTTTCGACGCGCTCGGCGCAGACGGGTTGGTCTTGTTCAACCGATTTTACCAACCTGACATTGATCTCGAGAAAATGGAGGTTACGCCGAATCTCACACTTAGTGTACCCGCCGATATGCGCTTGGCCTTGCATTGGATTGGGATTCTTTACGGAAAAATTCGCGCCAACCTAGCCGCAACCAGCGGCATTTATCAGGCGTACGAGGTAATCAAAATGATTTTGGCCGGTGCAGACGTGACGATGCTCTGCAGTGCGCTGATGCGTTATGGCATTGCGAATATCCAAAAAATTGAGATGGAGACCGCCGCATGGCTGGAAGACCATCGATGCAGTTCTTTGAGCGAAATCAAAGGCAGAATGAGTCAAAAGAATTGCCCGGATCCGAGCGCTTTTGAACGCGCGCAATATGTGCGCGGTCTTTCGAGTTATACGTCGCTGTTCCCAATGCGACGGTGAGCTGCCGCCAAATCATCCGGTAATCCGCGGCTCGGCTGTGATTGTTTCGACGCTGGATTGTCACAGCCGTCCCGCGCACAAGCTGCATACGCCTAACGAAGCGGTTGACCTGGCGTTATTGACTGGTCGGCTCGATCCAAAAACTCCCTGGGTGAAATCGAAAGTGGTCGCGGCGTTGGTCAAGCCCTACGCAACCAAAGCCGAAGCCGAAAAAGGCATCGCTAATTCTCTGCGCGAAGCTTACCCCGACCCCGCGCAGGCGAATCCGATCATCAAGGAAGCGCAGGCGATCTATCGCGAGCATTTTTTTCCTGAAGTGAAAGTCGATTGGCGGACGTATCCCGATTTTGTTGGACACAAGAATTGGAATGGATGCTTCCGCTGCCATGACGGCAAACACGTCGCAGCCGACGGCAAGATGTCGATCAAAGCCAGCGACTGCCGGTCATGTCATCTCATTCTTGCGCAGGGTAGCGGTGAAGCACTTGAACAAATCAACGCCAAGGGCCACGATTTCATCCATATCGATGCCCCATATGCGGAGTTTTCCTGCGTTGATTGCCATACCGGTGGACCTCAGAAATAATTTCCGTTCGTGAAAATACGTTCAATTCACTTTGTTGCTCTGGCCATGCTGCTCGCGAATTGCGGGAAGAACTCGGAAATCAAGGTTTATCGCGTTTCCAAGGCGCCGCTGGAGGAATCTACTCCCCAGCAGCAAGACGCGATGCCGACCAACACGGCCGCGCCTCGGATGCCGGGCGCCGTCGCGCCGACAGCGGCAACTGCGGTAACAACTCCGCCGAATTGGGAACCGCAACCGCTCTCGCAAATGCGTCAGGCAAGTTTTCTCGTCAAAGGTGATAAAGGCGCGGTGGCAGATATTTCATTTGTGAATCTTGGCACGGCTGCCGGAAATGCGCTTGATAATGTCAACCGCTGGCTTGATCAGCTCGGTCAACCGCCAATCACCGAAGAAAAGCTCGGTGACATTGCACAGCGACTGCGGACTTCGTTAGGCGACGTCATTATTGTCGATCTTGCAGGGCTGCCGAAAGACGCCGATCCAGCACAAGATGGCAGAATCATTGCCGCAATGGCGACCACCGGTAACTCGACACTCTTTTTCAAAATGCGTGGCAACGCCGATCTGACCGAAGCGCAGAAAGGCGACTTCATTAAATGGGTCGCAGCGGTTTGCAATGCCCAGACCGAAATCGGATTGGCGCAAACGGCAGCCATTCCGCCGCGGGAGTCAGGCCTGCCGCAGATCAAATGGAAAACGCCGGAAAGCTGGACAGAAGTTTCGCCATCTTCCATGCGCTACGCTAGCTTCAGCGCGTCCGCCGAAAACGGTGACAAGATCGACATTTCCGTCGTCACTTTTCCGGGCGAAGGCGGAAGCGATCCCGACAATGTCAATCGCTGGCGCGGGCAAATTGGTCTGCCGCCACTTGATGGGAACGCCGTAACTTCACAGATTGCTCCCCTGAGAACGGCGGACGCGACTTTTTCAACGACGGACATTGTTGGCGCGAAGGCGCGGACAATCGCGGCATGGACACGCCACGACGGGCGTGTCTGGTTTTTCAAAGCGACCGGGCCAAGCGCCGCAGTTGAAAAGGAAAAGCCGAACTTCGTGAAGTTCATCGAGTCAGTTCGATTTTGAAAACATGCTACGCAAAGTCATCGATCTAATTACATCGCTGAAGCTGACAATTGTCTGTCTTGCGGTAGGGATGGCGCTGATTTTTGCCGGCACGCTGGCGCAGGTGCATCTCGGGATTCACGAAGCGCAGCAGCGTTATTTCCAAAGCATGTTCGTGTGGTGGCCGCCGGAGGGACGCGGCTTCAAGATCCCGATTTTTCCCGGCGGCCATCTCATCGGCGCGGTGTTGCTCGTTAATCTCATCGCTGCGCACGCAAAACGTTTCCGTTGGACCTGGCGAAAGCTGGGCATTCATCTCACCCACGCCGGTCTCATTATCATCCTCGCAGGCGGACTCTTCACCGATCTTTTCGCGGTGGAGAGCCACATGCGGCTCGCAGGCGGGGATACAAAAAATTATTCCGAGGACATGCGCCGGACGGAACTGGCCGTCATCGACACGAGCGACAGCGATCTTGATCAGGTGACGGCGATTCCGGACACCGTCCTGCGACGTAACCGGACGATTGACCATTGGAGTTTGCCCTTCCGGATTGTTGTCAGGAATTTCTATCAGAATTCGCGCCTGAAAATGTTGAGCGAAGTGGGAAATGAAGCCCGACCAATTGCGAATCAAGGACCCGGAGCGATGATCGCGGTCGAGCCGGCTCCGCGCGCAACCGGTGTTGACGAACGCGATGTTCCGAGCGCAGCCGTCGAAATTATGCCGAAGGACGGTGGTTCGTTAGGCACGTGGCTGGTTTCGGATGCGCTCGGCGCGCCCCAGACATTTTCCTGCGGGGGTCGGACATGGATGCTCACGCTTCGCCCGTCGCGTTATTACAAACCTTACAGCGTCACGTTGCAGAAGTTCACGCACGAAAAGTACGCCGGCACCGAAATCCCGAAGAATTTTTCTAGCCGCGTCACGTTGATCGACCCGGAGCGTTCAGTGAACCGTGATGTCTTGATTTACATGAATCATCCGCTGCGTTACCGGGGTGAGACATTTTATCAGGCTGGATTTCAGAAGGACGATCAGGCGACGATTTTGCAAGTCGTGCACAACCCCAGCTTCATCGCGCCGTATGTTGCGTGCGTGATCGTTGCTGCGGGGCTGCTAGTGCAATTCGGCTTTCATCTTGTGGGATTTTCGCGACAACGACGGAACGCAATGACATGAAACGTTTTTTGCCCTGGATTATTTTCGCGATTGCTGCCGGGTCGATCGCAGTCAATTGGCTGCCGCCTAAAACTGCAAAGAACGATATCGATCTCACGAAGTTCGGAAAAATTCCGGTCCTCGTTGGTGGGCGTGTTAAACCGCTGGACACCGTCGCGCGCAACTCGCTGTTGATCATTCACGGCAAACAGGAATTGCGCTTGGAAGGCGGGAGACGTTTGAGTGCCATGCAATGGCTCACGGACGTTTTGTTCAATGCTCCCGTTGCGGACCAATATCCGGTTTTCGTCGTGCAAAACTCAGAGGTGCTCGGCTTGTTTGGCTGGGAACAAAGCGACCGGAAATATTTTAGCTTCGCTGAGTTCATGCCGTTTCTGCGACAGATTGATGAACAAGGCGGCCAATCGGACAAACTCGAAGCGGTCCAACGCTCCGCTTATCAGAGCGGGATTCTGAATCTGCGCAACGGGCTGGCGCTCTATCAGCGGTTAAAAAACAGCATCCAACCTGAGGGCGCACAGAACTTTGCGGCGGAACTGCAGGCGTTCGTAAAGAGTGTCCCCGGTGCAGCAAAGGCAGCACGCGAACGCGAGATGGGCGAAAATTTCGATAAAGCGAAACTGAATGATGTCGCCGAAGTGATTCAGAAATACGAGCGGCTTTCGGAAATGGCCTACGTGCTCGCCGTTCCACCGGTAGAAAAAAATGGCGATTGGCGGGCGGTTGGCGACAACTTGCTGCGCTCGGTCGGCACTGGAGAAATTCATCCGATCGTTAGCGAATACGCGATAATCGGCGACGCCTACCGCGCAAACGATCCGTCGCTCTTCAATCAACACGTGAACCTTATGGCTAATTGGTTCGCCAAAGAGCAGCCGAAGGCGACGCAGCGGGCATCGTTCGAGTTCTTGTTCAATCGTGTTCAGCCGTTCAGCCAAAGCATGGCGCTTTATGTTCTCGGCTTTCTTTTGGCTTGTTTTTCGTGGCTCGGATGGAGTCGGGTGCTCAACCGTTCGGCATTTTATCTGCTGTTGCTCGCGCTTGCCATTCACACGTTTGGTCTCGTTTCGCGGATGTATTTGCAGGAGCGTCCCCCGGTCACCAACCTTTATTCATCCGCGATTTTCATCGGCTGGGGCGCGGTCATTGTCTCGCTGATACTCGAACGAATTTTCAGAGACGGAATCGGCGCGGCGTGCGCGGGCGCGATTGGCTTTATCACGTTGATCATCGCGCATCATCTCGCAGGCAGCGGCGACACGCTCGAGATGCTGCAAGCCGTGCTGGACACCAACATTTGGCTTGCGACACACGTCGTTGCGATTACGACTGGCTACTCCGCCATGTTTCTCGCCGGCATGCTCGCCATCATCTACGTCGTGCGTGGCGTATTTACGCGCTCCCTGAAAAAGCAAACAGCGGATTCGCTTGCGCGCATGACTTATGGCGTGGTTTGCTTTGCGACTCTGTTCAGCTTTGTCGGCACGGTGCTCGGCGGAATTTGGGCCGATCAATCGTGGGGTCGCTTTTGGGGCTGGGACCCTAAGGAAAATGGCGCGGTGCTGATTGTCCTTTGGTGCGCAATCATTTTGCATGCGCGTTGGGGCGGATTCATCCGACAACGCGGCCTGATGATCATGGCGATCTTCGGCAATGTGGTCACCAGTTTCTCGTGGTTCGGCGTGAACATGCTCGGCGTCGGCCTGCATTCCTACGGCTTCATGCAAAAGGCTTTCCCTTGGCTCGTCGGATTCATGGTCAGCCAGCTCGCGCTAATGCTGATCGCAGCAATGCCGCTCGAGCGCTGGAGAAGCTTCTGCGCTGCGCAGGTTTCATCTCGCGGCGAGCAGCCGCAAATTTCGTCCGCTTTATCCGCTGGCCAAACGCCGGTGCAGTAAAGCGACCCCACGGCACAGGGCTGCTGCAAGAAATGCACAGCGTTTGCCAACGCTTGGGTAGGCGCTGTCTTCGCTGGTGCGAATATCAACGCCAACCCGACGGTGGCACCGTCGTTTCTGAAGAAAGGGCCTGACATAGACGGCGCCGAAAAAACTCGAAATGATCATCAGATGCGCGCTCCAGCTGTGCACCGACCGAATCAGCCAGCGGAACGGTACTTTGATCGTCAAAAAACGAATGCTCTCGTAGGCGGTCGCTTCACCCGGTTGATATGCAAATCGCTTCACGCGCGCCACAACGTATCGTCACATCTTCCGGCTCAAACTTCCACATCCGGGCGACGCAGAATAAAGTCCCCCGCGGATTTACTGCGGCACCGTTAATTCTTCGTACGTTTCAGCAACGATATGGTCGACCACCGCTTTCATATCCTGCGTGCGTTCCCAGACGGCCAGTTGTCGATCCGCGCCGGTGCCTTCGCGAATGATTTGCTCGATGTGCGCCATCTCGCGCTGCGTGCCGAACTCGTTTACTTCGCTGGCAACAAATTCCAGCAGTTCATTCAGCAAGCTGCGTTCTTCCACCTCCGTTTCCTTGCCGAAGTCGATCAATTTTCCATCGATGCCGTAGCGCGCCGCGCGCCAGCGGTTTTCATCCAACAGGCGGCGCCGATAAATCCGAAAGGTAATATTTTGGCGGAGGAGCTTGTGCAATTTCGCGATGACCGCCTGAATCAAAGCGGCGATCGCGAGCGTGTCGTCCACGCGTGATTGTGCGTCGCACACGCGCACCTCGAGCGTGTCGAAGAACGGGTGCAGCCGGATGTCCCACCAGATTTTCTTGGCGTTGTCGATGCAGCCGGTTTTTACGAGCAGTTTGCAGTAATCCTCGTACTCGGAAAGCGACTCGAATGAATCGGGAATGCCGGTCCGAGGGAAGCGCTCGAACACTTTTAGCCGATAACCTTTTAGCCCAGTGTTTTGTCCCACCCAAAAGGGCGAGTTGACCGAGAGCGCGTAAATGTGCGGCAGGAAATAGCGTGCCTGATTCATGACGTGGATGGCCATTTCGCGATTGGGAATGCCAACGTGGACATGCAATCCAAAAATCAAATTCGCGCGCGCGAGCAACTGCATGTCTTTTACGATTTCCTGGTAGCGATCGCCCTCGGTGATAAGTTGATCGTGCCAATGCGAAAACGGGTGGGTACCCATCGATGCGATTTTTAATCCGCTCCGCCCTGCCAGTTCCGCGAGTCTGCTGCGCAATTCGATGACATGCGCCCGCGCACAGCCGATCGAGTCGCAGATTTCCGTGCCCAACTCGACGACCGATTGGTGCATCTCCGGCTTGATCTGCTCCTTGAGCATGATTTTTCCGCCTTCGAGGATCTCGTGAATATGCGACCGCAGCTCGCGCGTCGCGGGATCGACGATCGCGAATTCCTCTTCAATACCGAGAGTAAACGTGTGATCTTTCATCAACAGCGGAAGAAAAACATCCGCAGATTTCGCAGATTTACACAGATTATTTCCGAAACCCCGAAACTGCCTCTGCCTTTAATCTGCGAAAATCTGCACAATCTGTGGACGATTTTTGATTGTCCATCTTACTCGACGTCGCTAAGTGAACGTCGTGTCACTGCGGCCTGCAGGAATTTGCCCCAGCTCAAGTTGTCGCACCCGGCTTGATGCACCTGCGCTTTTCGGATGGCCATTTCCGAAATTGCTTCCACCACCCATTCGAAATTTGCCTGGCCGACCCACGCCGCTTCGCAATCGGGCGCAGGATTGCAAAAGTCGATGGCCACCGGCACCCCGTCGCGCAGTGCGAACTCGACTGTGTTGAGGTCGTAGCCGAGAAATTGATTCAACCGCAACACGCCTTCCTCAACCTTTTGCAAAATCTCTTTCGGCGCGTGCCATTCGGTTTGGTATCGCAAATGAAACGGATGGCGCGGCTCGTACGGCATGAGGCGAACGTGCCGTTGATCGATTGAGTAGCAGCGGAAGTACATATCGAACTTCACTTCCTCCTGTAACATCATCACCAATTGGCCGGTGTCGGCGTAAGCGCGGAAGAATTCTTCGCGATTATGCAGTCGATACACGTTCTTCCAGCCGCCACCGATGAACGGTTTGAAGAACGCAGGCCAGCCCACATAGCTAAAAATCGCTTCCCAATCAAGCGGATAACCAAGATTGCGAAATGATTTGTCATTCGTGTCCGGCGGCGGCTGGTTCGATGGAAGGAGGACGGTCCGCGGAACAGCGACGCCAATCTTGGTCGCCAGCGCGTTATTGAAAAATTTGTCATCGGCGCTCCACCAAAATGGATTGTTCATCACGGCCGTTCCGGTGAGCGCGGCGTTCTTGAGCCAGGCGCGATAGAACGGCACGTCCTGCGAGATGCGATCAATCACCACGTCGTATCCGCACGGCTCGCCCTGGAGCACCTTATCGATCCTTACAAATTCAGCGCTCATGTCTTTGCCGCCGGTCTTCTGATTCACCCGCTCGACAAACGCTGGTGGGAAACTGTGTTCCTGGCCAAAAAGGATTCCAATTTTTTTCATAAACGTTTCTCTATCATTTCGAGCGAAGCCGCAGGCGAAGTCGAGAAATCTCTGAACATTTCAGATATCAGCAATCCCGCAAAAGCAGGAGACTTCGCTCGACATGACAGAAAGAGACAACGACTCCGCGAACTCTCATCTACGCCACGTCTTTAACCCGGGTGCATTTCGCGTGGAGCGGGAAATAAGCCGTTTCAACGGCGTTGTCCAGAGGGTATCCTGATCTCGCGAGAACCGGCGAGGCCGGTTTTGTGCTTTCGCATTTGTGCTTTTTCATTTTGTTTGAGCTGTGATCACGGGAACTGACATCACCGTGTGGGTGATTTCGGCATTGCTGGCAGCCGGCATCGGCTGGAGCAAGTATGCCAAATGGAGAACACGCAATAAGCTCGTTCGCGAAATGGCGGCGATGGACCCAGACCGTCGCGAGAAAGTGCTCAGTCGCCTCGATCCGAAGACTGCAATGGAAATCCGCCAGGAGCTAATGAAACGCTTTTGGATAAGGTGAGCTCGGCGCTTGGCTCTGAGAAGCCGATGGCTCGGAAACGTTGAGCTATTCCCGGATTCGCTGCCCGCGTTCCTCAATGATCTGTTGCATACGGGTACGCTGATCTGGTTCCAAGATTGGATTCATTCGATCTTGCTCACGCGCCAGGATCCCCTCTGTCTCTCGAACGTCGAGCCAACGCAGATTAGCGAACTCGTCGGCCATTTGTCGCAAGATTAGTCTGACCTTCTCGGTCTGCTCGGGCTTGAGACGCAAATCGCGCTGCAATCGATCGACCGTAGGAATGCAGGATCTCCATGGTTGTTCAGACCTATGAATGGCATTCTTTACCGCGCGGCTCGTGAGTAATCCGCAGGTCACTGCGCCGCGACAAAAGTTGCAATGAGCGCCAAAACAATTTTTCATCGAACTAGCGTGTTCATGATTACAAGAAATAAAGAGAAAGCGTTGAAGGCCATCTTTTTCGACGCGGTTGGCACGCTCTTTTATCTCTCAAAGACGGTCGGCGATCATTACGCGTTGGTCGGCGAAGAAATCGGATTGAAACTGGACGCGCAGCAACTCGATCGTGCGTTTCATATGGCTTGGAAACAAATGCCGCAGCGCCGTGCGATCGACGAGCCGCGCGAGAACGATGACAAAGGCTGGTGGCGTGAACTTGTCGATCTTGTGCTCGATCAGGTCACCCCTGCATTGAGCGAGCTCGATCGCGACAATTTCTTCGAGATCGCATACGAACATTTTGCCGAACCCGGTGTTTGGGAGTTGTATCCGGAGGTTACCGGTGTTCTGGAAAAATTACGGCCGCGCTTTCAACTGGCGGTGATTTCAAATTTCGATGGTCGCTTACGGTTCATACTCGAGCACCTTGGAATCACGAAATTTTTCACTCACGTTTTCATTTCCAGCGAGATCGGCGCGGATAAACCCGACCTGGAAATTTTCCGGCGTGCGCTCAAGTTTATCGATTTGAAACCAAATCAAGTCCTTCACGTTGGAGACGATTCCGAGCGCGATTGGAAAGCGGCCAGCGAAGCCGGCTTGTCGATCTTTCGTCTGGATCGGCAAAAGAATTCGCTGCGCGATTTGCTTACGATTTTAACCACGAATGGACACCAATGAACACGAATCTATTTTGAGCGGCGCACTTCGTCGCTTCCTAAGCTCCTGTAGCCATACGTGCGCCTCGTGGAGACGGGGATACCACCTTGCAGCAGCGCGCGAACTGGATTACAGACATTTCTCTCCCGCGGGTCGGTAGCTCAATTGGTAGAGTAGCCCCGAAAGCTTTCGAGGTTGGTTCGGTATTGAAAAATCTTGAAGCTTCGTTACAAACTGAAGTTCCACGGCGGGTCGGTAGCTCAATCGGTAGAGCAGCGCCCTTTTAAGGCGTTGGTTCCGGGTTCGAGTCCCGGCCGACCCAGTCTTCCATCACGTGTGGCTCATTTTACGTGGTATTCGTCGCCAGGCCCAGGTAATGGGACTTCACCGTTGGTACGTGACCGACGACAAGATTTATTGCGTTTACCTCGCGCCATCGAAGGAATGATTCGGAAACGCGGAGCAAGGCGGCTTTCCTGCGAATCGCATTTCCCAGGTGCGCACCATGATCGATCCAACGACGGCGGAAGCCTCGGCGCGATGAGCTGCACGGCTGTAAGCCGAGCCGTAATGCGAAGCTGTCAGCTTTTCCTCCAATAAAATATTTTCGCACGCTCCGTTACGTCCGATTGTTTATCGATATGAGATTGTCGATGCCTTGTTATTTTTTCGGCATGCTAGTGGTTCCCTTTGTTTGCAACGCAGGCGATTTCGATCTGGCTGCCACCGCGACCAATCAGCTCGCTGTCGATCTTCACCGCCAACTCGCCACAGGCGACGAGAATCTTTGCGTGTCACCCTATTCAATCGAAAGCGCGCTCGCGATGACGTTCGCCGGAGCAGAGGGAGAAACCCGCACGGAGATGGCGCGTGTTTTGCACCTTCCCAACGATGGCGCCGTGCCCACGTCGTTTTCCGCGCTCCAGCGTTCGCTGGAAGAAATGAGCGCGAAGACAGCCGACCTCGTAAAAGAATCCAAGAGATTCGGCGGCCCGAGCGAACCGATCACGCTGAGCATCGCCAACCGGCTCTTTGCGCAAAAGGGCTACAATTTTCGCGAGGCGTTTCTGTCGCTGGTAAAACAAAATTACGGCGCAGCATTTGAGCCGCTCGATTTTGTGACCGATCTCGCAGCAGCTACGCAGCACGTTAATAAATGGGTTGCCGACGAGACGCGTGATCGGATTCGTGATCTCATTCCTGCCGGTGCACTGAATAATATGACGCGACTCGTCCTCGCGAACGCACTTTACATAAAGGCACCCTGGGCGGATCCATTTTCCGACAAGACGACGCACCCTGAACCGTTCCATGTCCACGGCGGCGCGCCTGTCGATGTTCCAATGATGCGGAAGACCGCGGAATTCGGTTACGTCAAGCGTGACGGCTTCACAGCTGTGAGCCTTCCCTATGTTGGCGATGATCTCCAATTTCTCGTTCTTCTTCCCGACGACGTAAATGGCCTGGACGCGCTCGAATCGAAGCTCACCGCAAACGTTTTGGCAGAGTGCGCAAAGCTCGAAGCGCGTGATGTCGATCTGCATCTGCCAAAGTTTAAACTCGAGCCGCCAACAATAGCGCTTGCGAAAAGATTCCAGACGCTTGGGATGAAAAGCGCGTTCGATCAGCCAAGAGGCAGCGCCGATTTCGATCGGATGGCGCCACGAAAGCCGAATGATTACCTGTACATCTCCCAAATCTTTCACAAGACCTTCATCGCTGTGGATGAAAAGGGAACCGAAGCCGCCGCGGCCACCGCGGTGGTGATGATGAAGGCGACTGCGATTGCGGGGCCAAAACCACAACCGATCGAAGTGAAAGTCGATCACCCATTCATCTATGCCATCCAGCATGTGCCCAGCGGCGTCTGTCTTTTTCTCGGCCGCGTAACCGATCCCCGTTGAAGTGGACCTCTCGACTCTGGCAAATCTAATCAATGCTTTTGCCGTAACGGCCGGTGTCATTTTCGCGGCCGCGCAAATTAATTATTACCGTCAACGGAGACAAAGGGAAGCAATGCTTGAGTTGGTGAGATCGTTCCAAAGCCCGGCCTTTACCAGTGCACTTCGGCGCGTGCTGTCGTTGCCAGATGGGGCCGACACACGGAAAATACGCGAAGTGCTCGGACCTGACGGCGAAGACGCGGTTTACCTGGTTTCGCTCACTTGGGAAAGCCTTGGTGTGTTGGTGTTTCGTCGCGAAGTCACGCTTGATCTGGTCGATGATTTTTTTAGCGGTCCCATCCTTCTTTCCTGGCAGAAACTTAAGGTTTATTCGGAGGAATGGCGTCGCACGCTAAAGCGAGAGACAGGCAACGAGTGGTTTCACTGGTTGGCTGAAAGAATGATAGAGCGCGAGAAACTTTCACCGCCGGTGCCGGCTTACATTGCGCATCGCACATGGCGTGAACCACGCCGGCATTTAGCCGGGGATGGATCAACTGCGCCCGATTCGCGCTAAATTAAACGATCTCTCTAGCCCGCGTAACTTAGCGCGCCGTCGATAAGATGCGCTGCGGACGTAAAAGGATGCGGCTCGATCTTGTTTGCGTCGACAATGTGCACCACTTCGATCCCGCGCACTTTCAGGTAGTCCGCAATCAGCGAACGATGACAACGCCACCACAGCGCTTCCGCGCACATGATCGCAACGGGCCCGGTTTCGCGAGCAAGATCTAGAAGGCGCTCGACGCCTTTGTGGAATTCCTTCGTCTCCATGTAGTCGGCGTAACCGCGAAATGATACATTGCGCCAGGCGGTGTTGCGCGAGTCGGGATTCGGCTTTCGTCTTCCGCCCAGCTCAGGAAAATGTCCGTAGCGAATTCCGTGTGCATTCAGGGACTCCGCCAGTGCTTCCTTGTTGAACTGCGGATAACGCTTCGACCCCGGCCACGATCGCACATCGGCGAGCAACTTGATTCCGTTCTCTTCCAGCAACGAAATGAAGATGTCGATCTTGCGCGTCGAGTGGCCAATCGTCCAGATTCGCGAAATCATCTTCATTTTGATTGCTGGTCGATCACTGATAGGTTCGTCCAAAGATTTGGGAGGCGAAAATGAACAAAATATTCTTATCGACGTTTGTTGGGCTCGCTACACTGGTATTTGTGCAAGGAGCGGAGACGCAGAAACAACCGGACGTCGGAAAACCGGCGCCAGATTTCAGTCTTACGACCGGCGATGGCTCGCGGGTAAGCTTGAAAGATTATCGCGGCAAATGGGTAGTGCTTTATTTTTATCCCAAAGATTTTACCAGCGGCTGCACAATGGAAGCGCGCAATTTCCAGCGCGACCTTGCTAAGTACGAGGAGGCAGGTGCGGTCATTCTTGGCGTGAGCTTGGACACTGCGCAGTCCCACAAAGATTTTTGCGCCAAGGAAGGACTGAACTTCAAATTGCTGGCCGATCCCGACGCGAAGGTCTCGACCGAGTATGGATCGGTGATGGATTACAAAGGGAGCAAACTCGCCGCACGGAACACATTCCTCATTAGTCCGAGGGGCGAGATCGCCAAGGTGTACAACGGGGTCAAACCGGCCGAGCACAGCGAGCAAGTATTGAAGGATTTGGCGGAACTGAAGAAAAGCTAACCGCGCCAGTGCCCTCGACGTGCTGCCGGTGACGCGTGAAGGAGGTGCCAAAATCGATGACGCCGAAGACCGGCGTACACATTAAAAATCAAACTTCACACATCAACCTTCAGAACGTCCGGATGTAAGCTTTTGCGCGCAAACCAGCGAGCCAGCGTTCCTGCAGATTGTGTGCTTGTTCCTGGATCAGCTTCTTCTCGATATCGGACCTAACTTCAGCCAGCGAGCGGGTGACACCGCCCTCCTTTGCTTCGACTTTGAGGATGTAATAATTGCCGCCGTACTCGACGATATTACTGATTCTCCCTACCGGCATGTTGAAGGCGATCTTCTCAAGCGGCGCGGCGAGGGTCTTGCGCTCGATCCAGCCCCAATCGCCCCCGAGATCGCGGCTACTGTCTGTGGAATAAACTTGGGCCACGTGCGCAAAGTCCGCGCCGCCCGCCAGTTGGCCGAGCACCTCTTCGGCGAGCGCCTTTTGCGCTGCAGCATTGGCAGTGTCAGCCCGGCTGGGAACCATAATCAGGCGCAGCTTGATCCTTTCCTTGGAAGTGAATTCGTCGCGGTGTTGCTTGTAGTACTCTTCAATTTTCGGCGGCGAAACGACCATGTCCTTCTTGACGTTCTTGCCGCGCATTGCCTGCACGATGATGCTTTCCATCTCCTTTTGTTTAAACTCGCCCAGGGTGAATTCCTGCGCCTCGAGCGTTTTGATAAACGTGGCGCGGTCCCCGCCAAAATTCTCCCGGATGATTTCGTGCATCCGCTCTTCCACAAAATGATCTGGAATTTCGTACTTCTCTTTCTTGAATGCCTGAATCACTAGACGCCGGTCGATCAGGTCTTTTAGCGCCAATTCTCGCGTTGCCTTCAATTGTTTTTCCAATTCTTCGCCGGTGTATTGGGAACGCAGCAACTTTTCCCGTGGCGCAGACAGACCGCGAACCTGCGAGAGAGTAATGATATCCCCATTCACCACGGCAGCGACGCCGTCAACCATCTGAGGCTCGGCGGCGAACCCGGCGCAACAGAGTGGCAACGGAGCGAGCCCGAAAAACATCAACAAGGCGATGACAAACGGAAGGCTTATGCGTTTCATAGCTTCTTGATCAGCTCCAGAATTTCCCTGAGGTGCTGTTCGATTTTCGCCCCAACTAAACGGGGGAATTTGCCCGCGACAAGTATAAAATCGCCGCACCGCGTCAACATCAATTTACGTTCGCGCACTTCGACGCGGCTGACGCCTGCGCTTGTCGCGGCCAGCTTGATTTCCGTAAGAAGAAACAAATTGTCAATCGCGGGCGGAAACGGCCCGAAACGATCTCGCCAATCACGGCGCAACCGGTCCAACTGATCAAGTGTGGTGATTTCCGCGATGTCGCGATACCCTCGGATCCGCAGTGCAGGGTCGCTGATGAAATTGGTTGGGACAAAGGCCGGTACGCGCACCTCCGGACCAGGGTGCACGAATTCCGCTTCGTTTGTGGCAACGAAATCAAGACGTAGATCCACCTCGACCCGGAGCTGCAATTTCTCGCCTTTGAGCTGCGCGACTGCCTGCTTGAGCAACTGGCAATACAAATCGAAACCGACCGCCATGATGTGGCCGCTTTGCGCTGTGCCCAGAATGCTGCCCGCGCCGCGAATCTCCAAATCGCGCATGGCGATCCGAAATCCCGCGCCTAGCGCGCTGTATTGTTTGATGGCGCTGATTCGTCTACGCGCGGCGCCGATTGTCATCATTTCGCGCGGGAGCAGGAGATAAGCGTAAGCCTTGTGCTCAGCCCGGCCTACGCGTCCGCGCAGCTGGTAGAGATCGGCCAGACCAAACCGGTCCGCGCGATCGATGATGATCGTATTGGCATTTGGGATGTCGAGACCGTTTTCGATAATCGTGGTGCAGACCAGCACGTCGTTCTTGCCAGCGATGAACCGCGCCATCACCGCCTCGAGTTCATCCGAATCCATCTGGCCGTGACCGACTTCTACCCGCGCTTGCGGGCAAAGATGGGTGATCCGATCTCGCGCGTGCTCGATCGTCTGCACCCGGTTGTGCAAAAAGAAAACCTGCCCCTGGCGCTTCAGTTCCCGATCGATCGCGTCCCGAATGATTCGCTCGTCATAAGCGGAGACCACCGTTTCCACTGGCAAACGATTCAGAGGGGGCGTCTCGATCGCGGACATGTCTTTTACGCCTACGAGCGAGAGATAAAGCGTGCGCGGAATCGGCGTCGCCGACAGCGTGAGGACATTGACCAGTTTGAACAGCTCCTTGAATTTTTCCTTATGCAAAACACCGAAGCGCTGCTCTTCGTCGATGACAACCAGGCCGAGATCTTTGAAAACGACATCGCCAGAGATCAGCCGGTGCGTGCCAATCACAATATCGACGCCGCCTTCGCGCAATAACTGCAGGATTTTTTTCTGTTCCAACTGCGAACGGAAACGGCTGAGCATTTCAATTCGAACCGGATAATCGAGCATCCGCTGCCGGAAGACTTCGAAATGCTGCTGGGCCAGTACAGTCGTCGGCGAGAGCACAGCGACTTGTTTTCCGTCCATAACGGCCTTGAACGCCGCGCGAATCGCCACTTCCGTTTTGCCAAACCCGACGTCGCCGCAAATCAAGCGATCCATCGGTTGCGGACGTTCCATGTCGATCTTTGTGTCGATGATCGCCTTCATTTGGTCTGGCGTTTCCCGAAACGGAAAGGAATGTTCGAATTCCGCCTGCCATCTCGTATCGGGAGTAAACGCGTGGCCGGGATGCGTCTGGCGCTCTGCTTGGATGGAAAGCATTTTGCCGGCGTAATCGAAGACGGAAGCCACGGCATTCTTCTTCGCTCGCATCCACTTCGTGTCCCCGAGCGAGCTGAGCGGCGGCGTTTTTTTTCCGACGCCGACGTAACGAGAGACCAGATACGCTTGCTCCAGCGGGACGTAGAGCTTGGCTTGGTCGGCAAACTCGAGTGCGAGAACTTCTTGCTGTGGCACAGATATCTTATCTGTGGGGACCGCGAGCATCTTGTTTGCTGATTCGACAGGCGAGACGCCCGTCGGCCACACAGTCTGAAAGCCTGTGCCACGTGGCAATTTCCGGAGCCCGAGGAATCTTCCGATGCCGTGTTCGAGATGCACCACCAGATCGCCCTCGGCCAACTCGCTAAAATCGATCTGGGCCCGCTGACGTTCCGCTCGCCGCAATCGCCTGCGGCCATGCGCGGCCAGCCTGCCAAATAATTCTGCCGCCGAAAGCACGACGAGATTTGCTGTTGGAAAACAAAAACCGCGAGCGAGCGCGCCTTCGACAAGATCGACATCGTCCAGCGCCTCCTTCTCGCCCATGATTTCGCGGAAGCGTTCGATCTCGCCCTCGGTCTGAAAATAAATGACGATCCTCGCCTCGTTCGTTCGCCATTCCTGCAGACGCGCGACAAACTGCGCGCGTTTTGCTTCGATCAGCAGGAGATCGCCGATCGCGAACTCACCGATCTCGCAATCCTGGAACGCGCCGTTGAAATCTTCCGGGCCAACCTCGATCCAGTTTTCGCTAATTCGGATCTGTGCATCGGAATTTTCATCCGGTTCGATGTCGATCTTGAGATGATTGGAGGGGAGGTAGTCACGGACAACACCGTATTGATCATCGGCTGTTCCGAGCAGAAGATCGGCGGATCTCAAGTCGCGCACCGAAGTCTGCGTGTCGATGTCGAACTCGCGCAGCGATTCGATTTGATCGCCCGAAAATTCCAGGCGCACCGGCAACGGCGCCTGCCACGAATAAAGATCGACAATGCCACCGCGCACGGCGAATTGTCCGCGCGTCATGACCTGGGTAACACGTTCGTAACCCGCGGTCGCGAGTTGTTCGAGAAGATGTTCCATCTTTCTGGTGGCCCCGCGGCGAAGTTGAACAAGAGCGGACTGCAGCGCGCCTCGCTTCGGCGCAGCTTGATCGAGGCTTGCGCGCGTTGCGATAATCAGAAGCGGGCCGGGCCCACGCTCGACTTGCATTAGCAACGCCAGTCGCTCCGCGGCGATTTCTGGATCGGGCAGAACATTTTCGCCCGCGGCGAACTCAGCTTCTGGGAGGAAAAGCGCATTCGGATGCCAATTCAGCAAGCTTTCGTAGAGCAGTTCCTGGGAATGAACGCTGGGACAGAAGACCCAAATCGTCTTGTCGATCTTTCGCGCGATTGTAGCGACGAGAAATGCCTGCGCCGGCTGGATGACATGCGAAAACGATACCGGCCACTTCGCTTGCTCAAGTGCCCGAAGCTTACGCGCAATTGGTTCGCTTTTGGCGACAATTTCCAGAAGCTCCGTGGATCTCAATTTTTCCACCGCAGACTGTACGCCAAATTCTTCCAGAGTTGTAGCGGCGTCTCAGTGAGACGCGTCTCTCACACGTCGCAAACGCCTCAGCGCCGCGCTTCGCATCGGCGTTCGCCAACCTTCGGCGTGACAAGCAGCGAAGCGGCTACAGTGCCCGACCGATCGCCGCGGCGACGGCGCGGAGGCGCGGAACGAGCTCGGCGAAAATTTCCGGCGTGAGCGCTTGGTCGCCGTCGCTTTTGGCCAGCTCGGGGGAATCGTGCACTTCAATCATGAGCGCATCCCCACCGGCGGCGACCGCGGCGAGAGACATCTGTGGAACAAATTCGCGCAGACCAAGCGCGTGCGTTGGATCGACAATGACCGGCAAATGCGTTTTGGATTTTAAGAGCGGCACGGCGCTCAGATCGAGGGTGTAGCGCGCTGCAGTCTCAAACGTGCGAATGCCCCGCTCGCAGAGAACCACGCTCATGTTGCCCTCGCTCAGAATGTATTCCGCGCTCATGAGCAGATCGTTGATGGTGGCGCTGAATCCTCGCTTTAGCAGAACGGGCAACTTGCTGCGACCCACTTCTTTCAGGAGAGCGAAGTTGTGCATGTTCCTTGTGCCCACCTGAAGGCAGTCCACATATTTTTCGATCACGGACAAATCACGCGGATCCATGATTTCCGTGATTACGGGCAGTCCTGTCTCCGCGCGCGCCTCGGCGAGGAACCGAAGCCCTTCTTCGCGCAGCCCCTGAAAACTGTATGGCGAAGTGCGCGGTTTGAATGCGCCGCCACGCAAGATTTTCGCGCCGGATTTTTTCACAATCCGCGCGATGGAGAAAATTTGCTCTCTGCTTTCCACCGAGCATGGACCGCAAATCAGAACGACCTTTTCGTGTTCGCCCACTGGTACGCCACCGATGGCTACGGAGGACGCGCCACGGGAATCGCGCGCGGCAAGTTTGTAGGGTTTCAACACGGGCACGATGGCTTCTACGCCCGCCATGGCGGCAAGAGGTTTTTCGCGAAGCAGCGATTCGGGCCCAATCACACCGATGATGACTCGCGAGGCGCCGCGACTGATGTGCGCGTCCAGCCCGAAATCGCGCACACGGGTGACGATCCGATTGATCTGCTCCTCAGTCGTGTTGGGCTGCGTGATGATGATCATATTTCCACGGGCGGAATAATCAGAATGCCGCCCCCGCGAATTTTCTGCAAGCCCAGATGCTGATGCTTCCCCGAGGAATCTAGTTCGTGATTGTGACTGGGGTGCCGACTGAGACGGATTTGAAAAAGTTTTCCGCCATGAATTCGGGCATGCGGATGCATCCGTGCGACGCGGGATACCCGGGCAAATAGCCCGCGTGCAGTCCCGTCCCTGAAACAATGCGCATAAAGTAAGGCATCGGTGTGCCCCGGAAGTGCGTGCCCGGCGGTTTCGGATCTTTGGTAATATCGACATTGGGCACGACCACGTTTCCCGCTGAATCGACATAGTCGCCGAATAAGCTGGAGACGTGATTAACGTCCTTCTGAGTGACGGAGAAATGGCCATACGGCGTGTTGAGTCCTTCGCGACCAGTTGAAAGTTGTGAAACGCCCACGAGCACACCGCTCTTGTAAAAATAGGCGCGTTGTTCCCCAAGACGGATGGTGATGGAGGGCTTCCCTTGAACTGAATCGCCGTCCCAATACGAGACAGTGTCACGCGGAGGACCGGCAGGCGCACCGCCGTAAACGCCTCCCAAATATTGCGTCTTGGCCGAGAAGCGCGGGTCTTCGCCGCACCCGGCGGTGAAAAAGAGAAAACCAATAGCAACTGCGCCCAGAAAATTGCTGAACAATGAGTGGAACATAATTGTTTTGAGTCGGACTTTTAATGCGCAAGCACAGCAAAAAGTCAAGGAGAAGCGGCCAGGCAGACGAATCCAGAATAACTGGGGAGCATCACTCCGGCCGCGGCTTGAATTTGTGCTTTGCTTCATGCAGACTTCCGCGCATTTCCGCTTGGAGCTGAATCGACATTTTCATGCCAACCTACGAGTATCATTGCCAGAAGTGCGGCCAGAATTTTGAAGCGTTCCAGTCGATGCGTGCCGAATCGTTTCGGGAGTGCCCAAAAGATCTTTGCCGGTTGCCGAAATGGGGACATGGAAAGGTCAAACGCCTGCTTGGCACTGGCGCAGGCATCATTTTCAAAGGCTCCGGGTTCTACATCACTGATTATAGGAGCGATTCATATAAAGAAGCTGCGAAAAAGGAATCGCCTGCTACATCCGCAACTAAAGAAAAACCGGCCGTATCAAGAGAAGCCGGCGCGAAACCCTCTTCGACTGCGCCGACCAAAACGCCGGAGAAAAAATCTTGAAAAGAGTAATTCGCCGGATCAAAGGTGGAACGCGATCTCGCGCCGCCGCCGTAGCGCTTTGCGCGCAGGAGGCTGAACGCGTCGCTGAAAATCGTGTCAAGCGTGCGAAAATTCTGGCGAAAATAAGAAAGACCGGCGGTTCGCCCTTTGCACCCTGCGAATTTCCGCCGGTCAACCAACCGAAAGATCGAGAATCGACTGCCCGTCAACTCCTTGCCGATTAGTGAGAAGCCGTGAGCCAATCAGCCTACGTATCCATGGTCGCGCTCATAGGCGCGAATTGCTCGTCGAGTCGCAGGTCCCATGATTCCGTCAACGGCGCCATGATAATAGCCCGCGCGAGCGAGGCGGCGCTGTAACTCGGCCACTCGGGACCGGCTGCCATAGCCTCCATAGCCGGGCTGTCCATATCCATAGCCAGGCTGGCCGTAATCATATCCGTACCCACCGCCGTAGCCATACGGGTAACCATAGCCATAGCCGTAATATCCGTATGGATATCCCCAGCCCCAACCCCACCACCAAGGAAAGCCGAAGTCACCAATAAAGATGAACTCATTAAAGTTGTGGTGGTGGAAACGGTCGAAACGGTCGAAACGGTGGAAACGGTCGAAATGCCGGAAATTGCCGCTGAACGTGCCGGCTCCGCCGCGCATGACGGGATGTCCTCCTCCCATCGAAGTGAAATTGCCGCCGCCGCGTGAAGCAGCGCTGACTCCTGATACGGCCAACGTGACCGCCGCAAACAAACTCAAGAAAAGAATAGATTTTGCATTCATAGATTACTCGGGGTTTTCACTTATTATACACCACGAGCCATCGGAAGTTTCGATTTTTTACGTGCTCAGGGATAAAATGAGACCGGCGGCTCGCCCTTTGCACCCTGCGAGTCCCGCCGGTCAAAGTAACCGACTATCAAATCGTTGAGTCTCAGATTAACTGAGGCCCATTCTGTCGAGAAGCGGCCCACTAATCGTGCCGTCCACGGCCAGATTATGCGTCGCTTCATAAGCGCTGATCGCGGCCCGGGTTTGCGGCCCCATGATTCCATCGATCACGCCGTGGTAATAGCCCATTTCGCCCAGGCGACGTTGCACTTGTGCAACCAGTGACGCGTCATATCCGTACGCCGGCTCACTGTAGTACGAGTAACTGTTTGGATAATAATCCCCATAGTACGAATACGGGGAGTACCCATAATAGGAATACGGCCAATACGAATAATAGCCGTAGTACGGATAACTAAATCCGCCACCATAATTGTAGCGGGTGCCGCCGTAGTAGCGTGTACCGCCGTAACGATATGTCGGTGTCATTTTGGTGCTTCGCGACGACGTCATCCGTTGCGGCGTGGACGAGGAGCGAACCATCGTCTTCTTGTGGGGCTGCTCGCCCAGCGCAGGCGACGCAATCAAGGCCGCTGCTGCAAAGCAGCTTATGAAAACTAAACATTTGGTTTTCATATTTTTACTCCTTTCTCTAGAATCCGTCTCACAAATGCGGTAGCCAGACCCTGCAAAACCCTGAACGGCGCGCAGCGCCGTGGCTACGCTAAAGGTGTATGAGACGTTCTTTATATTAAAACCCTGAAAGCCCCGGAGAGTTTCGCGCCGATTCCATGCTGGTGATGATGCTGTCCTCGTGCTTATCATTTGCTCTTTTATGAAGATGAAGCGCGGTGTGATTTTTCTCTGGTCGATCTTCGCTTGCCAGTCTTTGCACGCCACATTGCCCGAGCGCAGCGTGAGTCCTTCGCACCAATTCATCATTTACGGTGCTGATGTAGTCTTGCGCGGCGTCGTCTCGGATCTAGCAGAGCAAACCAAGACGAATTTGCTCGCGCTACTGCGACAGCGTGACGGATGGAAGATACCTGTAGTGATTAATTTGCAGCCGCAACAGGCACACCTGCCAGAAATTCCTTCGGCCGAGTTGCATTTTAGCCAGACCGGTTTCGGTCCAAAACTGCAACTTGATTTGACCGTCTCCCAAGATCTCGACGCTTCATTGATGGAGCGTGAGCTGCTGCGCGCGATTCTGTTGGAGATGATTTACCGAAAGCAACCGAACATTGCTCCCGGAACAGTCCTTGTGCAGCCGCCGGATTGGTTGCTCGACGGCGTGCTTGCGCTCACCCCCGGGCGCGACCGCGGGTCGCTCGTTGAAGCGCTTTCGACGGCGGACAAGACGCTGCCGCTGGAGGAATTTCTCGGCAAGCGTCCAGAGCTGCTCGATTCCGCTGGTCGCCTCCTTTATCGCGCTTATTCCTTTGCGCTCGTGCAATTGTTGATCGAGGGGCCCGACGGGCGCGCGCGGATGTCGCGCTACATCGACAACCTGTCAAATGCGTCCAACGATCCGCTGGCCGATTTGAAAGCGCAGTTTCCAGTATTGGCCAGTTCCCCGGAAAAAGTCTGGCGCTCGGCTGTAGCGCGGTTAAGCAGCGGGGAGGATTACCAGTTACTCACGTTTGCGGAAAGCGAACGACGCCTTGACGAACTGCTGCGCATTAAAGTTCCAGGCATGAGCAAATCAGCGGATCTTAGCGGCTTCGTGCGGCAAAAGCCCTCGGCAGCGGAAAAAGCGGCGCTAAAGCAATTGAGTCAGGCTTTACTCTTGTTTGTTTGGAAGGTGAATCCGGTGTTGCGTCCAGTCGCGCGCGAATACCAGCAAATCGCGACGCTGCTTGCGCGTGGGAAACGAGGAAGGGTCGCGACGCGTCTCGCGCGTTTGCAAGTTACTCGCCAAAAGCTGGCCGCGCGCATGAGCGACATCGACGATTACATGAACTGGTTCGAAGCGACGCAAATGGAGAGCGGCAGCGGCAATTTCACCAACTACCTCAAGGCAGCCGACCAATCGCTGCGCTCCGCTCCAAAGCGACGCGACCCGCTCTCAGTCTATCTCGATTCGTTGGCCGACCAGTTCGAGGATTAGCAGGCAGCGCGAGTCTCGCCCGAAATTCAGCGGAGTTGCTCACGCGGAGCTTGCTGCTTATCGTAGCACGCGCAGATAACCCGTTTACTACCATGCAAAAAATTGGATTTGCTGAAGCTCTTGATTCCATCGTGGCCAGCGATCCGCGTTACCAGCGGGATACATACGTTTTCCTGCGCGACGCGCTCGATTTTACCACCAAACAGCAGAAGAAGGTCAAGGGCGCTACCGTGCGCCATGTGACTGGGCCGGAGCTGCTCGACGGCGTACGGCAGTACGCGCTTAATGAATTCGGGCCGATGGTCATGACGGTGTTCGATAATTGGGGCGTTCATTCCTGCGAGGACATTGGGAACATGGTTTTTAACCTGATCGACGCCGGCATATTCGGGAAAACTGAGGAAGATTCGATTGAGGATTTTAAGAACGTTTATGATTTTGAAGAGGCTTTTGTGAAACCGTTTGCGCCGGCGAAACCAGCGACCGTGAAGTCGTCCACGGAGGTATCGGCGCAAAAATCGGTATGATGCGATTCGCGCCGTGCGTGGCGCTCGTGGTCGCGATTATGTTTAGCACTGCCAATCGGAATACCACTGCAACTGAGAAGTCGGCCGTCATCACTTTTCCGCCGAGCACGGCGCAAAAATGGATTTTGCCAAATGGCCTGACGATCATCGTCCAGGAGGATCACAGCGCGCCCGTGGCAAGTGTGCAGGCCTGGTGCGCCACGGGAAGCATCAACGAGGACCAGCACCTTGGCGCGGGGTTGTCCCATATTCTCGAGCACATGCTCTTCAAGGGAACGAAGACGCGATCGACCAATGAAATCGCGCAGAAGGTCCAGGACGTAGGCGGTTACATCAACGCGTACACCTCATTTGATCGCACGGTTTTTTGGATCGATGTGCCGAAAGATGGCGTCGCGACCGCGCTCGACGTTTTGGCTGATGCGACGATGAATTCGACTTTGCCGCCACAAGAATATCAAAAAGAGCAGGAAGTGATCCGGCGCGAGTTTGCCATGGGAATGGATGATCCCGATCGCATGGCCGGTCTGCTTCTTTTTGCGACCGCCTATCAGCGGCATCCATATCGCTTCCCGGTAATCGGCGAGCTCGAAATCTACAACCAACTTACCCAGGAGCAGGTGATGCAGTATTACAAGACGCGCTACGTCCCGAACAATCTCACGTTCGTTGTGGTGGGAGATGTCGATGCACAAAAAGTGCGACAACAGCTCGCGGATTTGTTCAAGCCATATCCGGAGAAATCGCTTAAGCCGGTCTTCATTCCTGCGGAATCGCCACAACTTGGACGACGCGAGGTGCATCAGGAGTTTGCTACTGAACTGACGCATCTCTCGCTTGCCTGGCATATTCCAGAGGTCACAAATCCCGATGTGCCCGCACTCGATCTTCTGGCGACTATTCTCGGCGACGGGCGCAGCTCGCGCCTCTACCGGCGCGTTCGCGAAGAGGCCGGTTTGGCGTTCCGCATATCGGCATTCTCTTACACGCCCGGCGATCCAGGGCTATTCGGCATTGATGCCACCCTCGATCCGAGAAAACGCGAAGCAGCCGAGCAATTGGCTTTGCGCATCGTTGACGAGGTGAAACACACCGGAGTCACTGCGGAGGAGTTGGCGAAGGCAAAAAAAATCGCGCTCAGTCATCATCTCGGCGCTCTCACCACGATGCAAGGCCAGGCGTCGGACATCGGCTCGAACTGGTTCCTTACGCGCAATCTCAATTTCAGCCGGGATTATCTCGATGTCGTCCAGAAGGTGACGCTCGACGATATCAAGCGCGTTGCCGCAACGTACCTGACTGAGAACAATCTGACCGTCACCTCATTGAATCCAAAGGGATCGCTGGCTGGCAAAGCCGAAGGCCCGAGGGTCTCCGCTGCGGCCGAGGTTCAGAAGTTCGAGTTATCAAATGGACTGCGTCTTCTGGTACGCGAAGATCGGCGATTGCCGCTGGTGGCAGTGGGTGCGGTTTTCCGGGGCGGTCTTCTCGCGGAGACGCCCCAGACAAATGGCATCACGCGTTTAATGACGAAGGTAATGCTCAAGGGAACCAAAACGCGCACGGCGGAACAAATCGCAAACGAGATCGAAGCAGTTGGCGGCTCCATCGCTAGCGATGCGGGCAACAACAGCTTCAACGTGTCGGTCGGTGTTACCAAGCCCGATGTGAAACTGGGCGTCGAGTTACTCGCGGATCTATTGCTCAACGCCACCATGCCGGAGAAGGCGATCGCGCGCGAAAAGGAAATCCAGATCGCTGCGATCCAGCAAGAGGAAGAACAGTTGACGACCGTTGCGCGCAATATCATGCGGCAGGCGCTTTTCCCCCAGCATCCTTACGCTCTGCGTTCAAACGGTTCCGTCGAATCCGTTCAGCGGTTGACACAGAAAGATTTGCTCGAATTTCGCGACCGTTACGTGGTGGCAAAGAACGGGGTGGTCTTCGTCTTTGGCGATGTGAATGCCGCCGAGGTTAAGCAGCTTTTCGAGCAAGCACTCGGCAAGATGAAGCCGGGTGCGCTTGCCCTGACGGATGCAAGGCCTTCTGCGCCGCTGGGCAAACCGGAAATGGTCGAGAGCCGCAAAGACAAGGCTCAAGGGGTGATCATGGTCGGGTTTCGCGGCGCGAGTCTGTCGAGCCCCGATCGCTACCCGCTTGAATTAATTGACGAAGCGAGCAGCGATCTTGGCTCGCGCTTTTTCATTCGCATTCGCGAGCAAATGGGTCTGGCCTATTACGTGGGCGCTAGCCAAATGCAAGGCCTGGTCCCGGGACTTTTCGCATTTTATCTCGGCACCGATCCGCAGAAGATCGAGCCGGTGAAAACCGCGTTGCTCGATGAAATCTACAAGCTCGCCAATGAAGGTCTCACGCCTCAAGAATTAGCGAGAGCAAAAAAGAAGTTGATTGGCCAACAGGAAATCGCCAATCAAAGCAACGACGCTTTCGGTTATCATTGCTCGCTCGACGAGCTTTACGGATTGGGCTTCGATTATTACAAACGACTCGAGCACGACGTGGATGCAGTGACGCTCGATGACATTAAGCAAGTGGCCGCGAAATATTTTCGCGATCAACCGTATGTTTTGGCGACCGTGCGACCGCCGGAAGGTTCCGCAGCCACGAAACAGAAATGAGCCATGCCTGAAGTCCAAAAGACCACACTTAGCGGCGAGCTTTCCCAGCGCTTCATCGAGTTCGTCATGATGCACGCGCAAAACGCCGCGCTCTTCCTTGGGCAAATTCCAAATCCAAAAACCGGCGAAGCCGAAGTGAATCTGGACTTGGCCAAGATGTTCATCGATCAACTGGCCATGATTCAGGAGAAAACTCGCGGAAACCTGACGAACGAAGAGACAACCGTCCTGCGCAACACCCTTTCCAATTTGCAAATGGCATATGTGGAAGCTGCCGGGGAAAAACCGGAAGGCGCTGCGCAGCCCGAGGCGCCAGCCGCCGCGCCGTCACCAAAGCCGGCGGAACAACCGTCGCAAGCGAAGCCCGAACCATCAGCCCCGATCAGTTCCACCGAATCCGAGACGGAGTCGAGAAAGAAATTCACCAAGAGCTACGGCCCGTAGCCGCTGTAGCCAGGGTCGATGACCCCGGCCATCTGCTTTTCGAGATTGGATTTCGACTCAGCTTTTTGCAAAATCATTCTCACCCCGCATAGTGCCGCGATTCTTCAGGTCTATAATGGAATTGGGCGGGAATTCTGCATAAACCTTGGTAGATCTGTGAAGCGACCGCTTTTGATTTTGTCGGCGTTCGGGATCGGCGTTCTGTTCACGGCGCTGACCGCCGCACTTTCCTATTTTGCCTCACGGGCTGGAGCAGAGCTGGTCAGTGAAATGTTGTTTTGGCCAAACACTCTCATGCAGAGCCTAGTTCCGCTTCACAACATCGGCACTACCACGCATCCACTTTATGAAGGCACCGCTCTGAACATCGTGGCCTTCTTCGTGAGTTTTCCTCTGGCGTTTTTGGTGTATGGCACGGCCACATATATTTTTTTTCGTCGATGGCAGCGTTATCATGGCATACAGGCCCGTCTCGTTAGATGAACGGAGACCAGCGGTCCGTTTGCGCGCTCTTATCCGAATCAGATCACGTGAACGCGTTTGCAAAAAAGCGCCACGGGAAGAGACAAATTAGCGATACGAAGATCGCCGCTGATTCGCTCGAGGCGGCAGAGGACGCGGGCTTGCGTTACGTGAGCGATGATCAACCCGGGTCTTCGCGCCAGCGTAATGGCGAGGAGTTCGAATATCTCGATCAAAAGGGAAAGCCGATTCGAGACGAACAACGCTTGTTGCGCATCAAACGACTCGCTATTCCACCGGCATGGAGCGATGTCTGGATTTGTCCATCGCCTAATGGACACATCCAAGCCACCGGTCGGGATGCCCGCAGGCGAAAACAATATCGATATCACGAGCGCTGGCGGGAAATACGCGATGAGAACAAATACGATCGACTCGTCAACTTCGGAAAAGCGCTCCCGAAAATTCGCAGACGGCTCAAGAAGGATTTGGCTCTGAGCAGTCTGCCTCGGGAGAAAGTGCTCGCGACAATCGTGCAGCTTCTCGAACGAAGCCTCATCCGCGTCGGCAATGAAGAATATGCGCGCGAAAACAAATCGTTTGGTCTTACGACCATGCAAGATCGACATGTGGACGTGAAAGGCTCGAAGCTGCGGTTTCGTTTCCGCGGCAAGAGCGGCCGCCAACATGAAGTGGATGTAACTGACCGGCGAATCGCGCGGATTGTAATGAAGCTGCAGGACCTGGCCGGCCAGAGCCTGTTTCAGTATCTCGATGATGAGGGAAATGCACGCGACATCACTTCACAGGATGTAAACGAGTATCTGCGCGAGATCACCGGCGCAGATTTTACCGCAAAAGATTTTCGCACTTGGGCGGGAACCGTGCTGGCCGCGGTCGCGCTAGGCAAGCTGGGCGCGTCTGAAACAAAGCGGCAGGCCAAGACCAACATCAAACACGCAATCGGCGCGGTAGCAGAAGTTCTTGGCAATACCCCGGCGATTTGCCGGCAGTGTTACATTCACCCCGCCGTTCTCGAAGCATATCTGAACGGAAATTCCATCAACGGCTTTAAACCGAACAGGCGGGAAGAGTTCGAAAAACAAGGAACCGATCTCGCCTCGGCGCAAAAAGCGGTTCTGAAATTTTTGCAAAACTACTCGTCGGAAAAATCCGGCTGACGAAACTTCCGCCTGTTAACGGGAAGTGGTTCGCCGCGGTGTGGGACTCGGCCTTGCTCTCGCGCTTTTGCGCACAGTGATTGTTCTCTGGCTAGGGGAGGGAGTTGGTGACGCTTCAGCATACTTCTTTGTGGTCGGCCATATCAAACGCCACGGCTGAGTTTTAATTGTTTCGCTGAATTGTTTGATGTTCTCGCCGGCAGGGCCGAGATCGGTGACCGCGATTTTTAATTTCTCCGACGATGTCCGCAGGTTTCGCAACGTGACCTCGATATTGTCGTTTTCCGTGAGACTGGTGCTGATCTTTTCGATATTGGTAAGCGAATGCGAAAGCGCGCTGTCCGGCGCGGTTAGATCGACAATATGTTCGCCAAATATCTTAAATTGCCCGAGCGCGAGGGTCAGCTCGGAGTTTTCGTCGGTTAGACGATTCAGATTTGAGGCGGTCTGCTGAAGGTCTTTCATGGTGTTGGTGGCCTCAGTGGCGACCGGTTTGATCACTTCCAGCATCTGCGCTGCAGCTTCGCCCAAATCAGGAGTGCGTTCACCGGTGAACATCTCGCCATCTTTTGCGCGGCCAGAGGCTTCGGTCCCCTGTGTGATGTCGATGGCCATATCTCCCAACAATCCAAGCTGCATCAACCGCGCCTTGGCATCGCGATAGACCCTGGCCTTTTTGTCCACCTGAACATCGACGCGCACTTCGAATCTCGCTTTGCCCGGCGTCGGAGTCGGGCTGGCGCTGGCGTTCGGTGGCGGTGGATGAATCGCCGCGTCTGCGTCCTGCGCGCGCTTTTCTTCTTCGGGCGAGACGGGTGAATACAGTTTCTGGACCTGACCAATCTTGCGACCCGCAAGCATCACCGGTGCGCCTTGCTTAATTCCCGCCGCATTATCGAAGTAAATCTTGTAGGTCACAAGCGGACGGAAAAGTCCCGGCGCGCCGAGCAAAACCAGAAGGAACGCGACCACCGCGATCGTCCCGATCACGAGCAGCCCGGTCAAAATTTCATTTCTTTGCAATTGCATCTTGGCTGTCTTCCAGGATCGGGCCTTCAGTGCTCCCGCTCAAGAACTGTGCGACCACGGGATTTTTGGATTGTTTGAATTTTTCAGGTTTAGCTTCTTCAATGATTTTGCCCTGATACAACATAGCCATTCGCGTGCCGACGCGAAAGGCGCTATCCATTTCGTGCGTAACGGTAATCGATGTCACATTCGATCTTTCGCTCAGACTGATAATCAATTCGTCGATTACGGAAGCAATGACCGGGTCGAGTCCGGCCGAAGGCTCATCGAAAAGGACCAGTTCCGGCTCGAGGACAAGCGACCGGGCGATGCTCACGCGTTTTCGCATACCGCCACTTAGCTCCTCCGGCAGCAGGTCTTTGGCGTCTTTCATGCCGACCAGATCGAGTTTTTCATCGACAATCTTATCGATCTCCGCACTCGATTTGTCAGTAAGTTCTTCCAGTGGCAGCGCGACGTTGTCACGGACGTTGCGCGAACTCAGTAGTGCCGAGTATTGATAGACCATCCCGATGTGTCGGCGGACCTGCTGCAATTTTCGCCTGCGAAGCCGCGTGATTTCAAATTGTTTGAAGAAAATCGAACCTGAAGTGGGCTGCAGCGTTCCCAGGATCAGGCGCAGAATCGTACTCTTGCCGCTGCCTGTCTGCCCCATGATCACGAGACGCTCTTCCGGTTCGACGTTGAGCGTGAACCCATCGAGCACTTTCTTTTCCTCGAACTGTATGCAGACATCACGCAGTTCGACCATATGCGTCCGCGGGCTCACGTGGGATAAAAGGTGGTGTAAACAATGTTGTAGAGCGTATCGAACCCGATCACCGCGGTGATCGCAGTCACGACACTGGAAGTTGTCGCGGTACCGACGCCGGCGGCGCCGCCTTTAACGGTAAGCCCCCGATAGCAGGCGATCCCGCCGATCAGCAGACCAAACAGAAAACTCTTCAAAATTCCTGTGATGATGTCGCGAATGAGCAAAGCGTCTTTCACCAGGTCGAGAAAATAGGGGAAGGCGATGCTGAAATACGCTTTGCAAATCAGGCTGCTCGCAAATATGGCGGCGACATTTGAAACTGTGGACAAACAGGGCATCAGAAAAAAAAGTGCCAGCATTCGCGGAGCGACTAGGAAACGCAGCGGTCCGATCCCCATTGCCTCGATGGCCTCGACTTCTTCGGAGACCTGCATCGTGCCGAGTTCGGCGGTGAACGCTGCGCCGATGCGCGCCGCCATCATGATGCCGGTAAGGAGCGGGCCGAGCTCGCGCGTGAAACCGATCGCGACCAGCCCGGGGATCAATCGTTCCGTGCCGAAACGCTGCAATTGATAGCCCGTCAAGAGCGCCATGGTGAGCCCAAGAAAAAATGAAACCAGTCCGACCAGCGGCACCGAATCGACGCCGGCGCGTTCGGTGTGCCGGAAAAAGCTTGCGGCCCGGAAAGGCACGCGCCCCTGCTGAATCCGTTCAAGCGTTTCCTCAAACGTGTGCGCAATGAACCAGAAGAGGCTGCCTACTTCGCGCAAAAAATTGCGTCCGATCTGGCCGACCCCCTGGGCAATCGCTACCGGTTGACGAGCATTTGCCATGTTCACGGAGAAATTGCCTTACTTCGCCATGCGGAAAAGTTCAAAGTTTAACGATTTAACGAATCGGCGGCGAATGTCCTCGCGAAAGCTTTCGACATTGCCGCACCAAATTGTTTACATTCGCTTCCGTGAAACCGCGTGCTGCTTTTTTCGTCGTTATCCTCGTTGTTTTCGTCCTATTGCTGCTTCGCTCTCCTCGCGTTGTTCCCGCCGGACACGTCGGAGTTCTCGATCTTTTCGGCAACGTGCGCCCTGAAGCGCTCCCTTCGGGTCTCCATTTTGTTAATCCGCTGGCGAGGGTTCATCGCATGTCGGTGCAAACCCACGAGGTGAAAGAGACCATGGATACGCCTTCCAGCGAAGGTTTGATCGTGCATCTGGACGTGAGCATTCTTTACCATCTCGATCCTGCAAAGGCGACCGATGTTTACCGCACGATCGGACGCGATTACGAGACGGTGTTGGTCAAGCCCAATGTGCGAAGCGCCGTTCGCGAAGTGACCAGTTCTTACCAGGCGAAAGCACTTTATTCGCCCGAACGCGAGAAGATGAGCTCGGAGATCAATCAGCATATCATTGCTGCTGTAGAGCCGCGGGGGATGGTGATCGAGCGCATGCTGCTGCGCGATGTCGCATTGCCGCTCCGTCTGCAGCAGGCCATTCAGGAAAAATTGAGCGCGGAGCAGGAAGCGGCCCGGATGCAGTTTGTGCTGCTGAAAGAAAAACAGGAGGCCGAACGTAAAAAAATTGAAGCGGAGGGCATCTCCAGTTTTCAAAAAATTGTGGCCGAAGGCATTAACGACAATCTTCTAAAATGGAAGGGGATCGAGGCGACCAAAGAGCTTGCACTCAGCCATAATTCAAAGGTTGTGATCATCGGCTCGGGCAAGGAAGGGTTGCCGGTTATTTTGGGTGGCGACACCAATCCGCCGGCGGGGCAGCCGGCCCCGATTCCTCACCGCTGAGATCGACAATTAACGCCGGGCGAGAACATTTAAAGGGACTGTGAAACACGCGAGAGTTTTCGGAGTCAATTGCTTCTTCGCTTTCGTGTTCTTTAGTGCGGCGGCACTCGCGCTTGCCCAGGAATCGGCGCAGTCTCCTGCCGTTTCAGGGGAGAAAGCGCCGGAAGATCAATTAAAGATGCAAACAAAGAAAATTGGACTCGTGATTCACGGCGGCGCTGGAACAATCGAGCGCAGCAAAATGACGCAGGACCGTGAGCGCGAATACCGCGCCGGTCTGGAGCGCGCCCTGGCCGCTGGCTACGAGATTCTAAAACAAGGCGGAGCCAGCCTCGATGCGACAGAGGCGGCGGTGCACGTGCTCGAGGATGATCCGCATTTTAATGCAGGCAAAGGCTCAGTGTTTACAAGCGCCGGCACGAACGAGATGGACGGGGCCATTATGGACGGCAAAACGCTGAGCGCCGGTGCTGTCGCCGCTTTAAAGCACGTCAAAAATCCGATCAGTCTCGCCCGGCTTGTCATGGAAAAATCCGGACACGTGATGATGGATGGCGAAGGCGCCGAAGCGTTCGCCCGGGAAAACGGCATTGAGCTGGTCGATCAGAAATATTTTTTCACGCAGGAGCGCTGGGACGCACTGCAGAAAATCAAAGCTGCGGAAAAACATCGGACCGGCGCGGCCGGCAAAAGGATTCCGATAACTGATCAGGATCGGCATGGAACGGTGGGCGCAGTTGCGCTGGATAAAAATGGGAATCTCGCGGCCGCGACCTCAACCGGCGGCACGACAAACAAGCGGCCGGGCCGGGTAGGGGATTCTCCAGTTATTGGCGCCGGAACGTACGCAAACAATGCAACCTGCGCCGTGTCCGCCACGGGCGACGGGGAATATTTCATTCGCGCAACCGTCGGGCACGACGTTTCGACTCTAATGGAATATCGCGGTATGTCGCTCAAAGAAGCTGCGCAGGCTGTCCTCGACAAGGTGGCAAAGCTCGGCGGCACGGGCGGTTTGATCGCGATCGATCGTGAAGGCAACATGGCGTTGCCGTTTAACACTGCTGGAATGTATCGCGGCTATGTCGATCCAAACGGCGAATATGTCGTGGAGATCTACAAATAGCTGGTGAAATCGTTGAAGCGTTGAATCGTTAAACCGGTCATTACGGCTTCCGCTCCGCTTCAGCCTTTCAACGGTTCAACGGTTCAACGGTTTAACCTTACTCATGCTTCCGCCCTTCTCTGTGGTCATTCCGTGCTTCAACGAAGCGGCCCGCATCGGTGAGACGCTCCGTCTCACGCTCGATTATCTTGCTACTAATGCACTGGAGAGCGAATTGATCGTCGTAAACGATGGATCGACAGATGAAACAGGGACCAACGCCCGCGGAGTTCTCCGTCAACCGAAGATTAAAGCGCGGTTACTCGAGAATTTTCCAAATCGCGGCAAAGGCGCAGCCGTGTGCAAAGGATTGCTCGCCGCGCAAAAGCCAATCGGCCTGTTTTTCGATGCTGATCTTTCTACGCCGCTCGAGGAGATCCCGAAAGTGATCGAGCCGGTCGCAAAGGGTGACGTCGATATTGCATTCGGTTCGCGCGCTCTCAACCGCAGCCTCATCGGCATCCGGCAACCGTGGCGTCGCGAATATGCCGGTCGCATTTTCAACTTGCTCGTGCGCGTCGCGACTGGCCTGCCGTTTTGGGACACCCAATGCGGTTTTAAAGCGTTCCGCCTCGATGTTTGCCGCCCGATCCTCGAGGCCGCGCACCTCAATGGCTTCGCCTTTGATGTGGAGTTGCTCTATCTCGCCCGGCGCGCTGGATTACGCCTCCGCGAAATTCCTGTGCGCTGGAACCACACCGAAGGCAGCAAGGTACGCTTTTTCCACGACGGCTTGCGAATGTTGCGCGAAGTTATCGCGCTACGTGCAGAGGGCCCTCATCCCGAGCGAATGCGAGGGATCTCTCGTCGGCACGAGTAATTACACGAAAATTCGTATGATGTGATTTACGGCTGTGAGATGCTCGCCCCGAAAGCCTTCTGGGCTCGGGATCACAAGTTGCGCCTCTGCTTTTCTTTGTCGCGTCGCAGCTTAAATTTAACGTTCCGTCTTTCACATTCATGCAGTCCTTTCGATTTCATCCTGCGATCGCGCGTTGGTTCGAGCGCACGTTTGGCTCGCCGACCGAGCCGCAAGTGCGCGGCTGGCCGGCAATTCAATCCGGCCGGCACGTGCTGATTTCTGCGCCAACAGGTTCAGGCAAGACGCTAGCGGCGTTCCTCGCTTCGCTCGATGTGTTGTTTCGCGAAGGGGCGCAGGGTGATTTGCCGGATGAAACGCACGTTGTTTACGTCTCGCCGCTCAAGGCGTTGAGCAACGATATTCGCAAAAATCTGCAGGAGCCGCTGGCGGGGATTCGCGCGTTGTTGCGCGAGACCGAACGGCGTGAGATTGAGGTGCGTGCTGAAGTTCGCACGGGCGATACTAGTGCAGCGCAACGGCAGGCGCTCGTTAAGAAGCCGCCGCACATTCTCGTTACCACGCCCGAGTCTCTGTATCTGCTGCTCACTTCCGAATCCGGCCGGCGGATACTGCGGACGGTTCGAACGCTTATTCTGGATGAGATTCACGCTGTCGTGGATGACCGGCGTGGGGCGCACCTTGCCTTGAGCGTCGAACGCTTAGCTGCGCTGACAAAGCAGTCACTTCAGCGGATCGGTTTGTCGGCAACGCAAAAACCGATCGAAGAGGTTGCACGTTTTCTCGTTGGCGCTTGCGCGGTGGACAACACTGGCAATCCAGACTGCGTGATCATCGACATCGGTCACCGTCGCGAAATGGATCTGACGATCGAAATTCCCAAGTCGCCGCTTGAAGCGGTAATGTCGAATGAAGTCTGGGAGGAAATCTATCATCGTCTCGCAGAGTTGATTCAGGCGCACTGGACCACATTAGTGTTCGTGAATACGCGCCGCATGGCCGAGCGCGTGACACATCATCTCAGCGAACTGCTTGGGGCGGACGCAGTGACGTCGCACCATGGAAGTCTTTCGGCAAAGCTGCGTCTCGATGCGGAAGATCGATTGAAGCGCGGGGAATTGAAGGCGCTTGTTGCCACGGCTTCCCTGGAGTTGGGCATCGATATTGGTTCGGTCGAGCTCGTCTGCCAGCTCGGTTCCACGCGCTCCATCGCCACTTTGCTGCAACGTGTCGGTCGCGCAGAACACAAACGTGGAGGCTTGCCGAAGGGCCGGATCTTTCCATTGAGCCGCGACGAACTCGTCGAATGCGCAGCGTTATTGCATTGCGTCCGTCGCGGCGAGCTTGATCGCCTCATCATTCCAGAAAACGCGCTGGATGTGTTGGCTCAACAAATCGTCGCAGCCGCGTCCACCGAGGATTGGGACGAAAATGAGTTCTTTGAGCTTGTCCGTTCAACATGGCCGTATCGAAATCTCGCACGCGAAGACTACGACGCCGTAGTGAAAATGCTCGCCGAAGGTTTCAGCACGAAGCGCGGTCGACGCGCGGCGTTAATTCATCACGACGCGGTAAATCATCGTTTGCGCGGCCGACGCGGCTCGCGGCTGGTTGCGTTGACTTCGGGTGGCGCGATTCCCGACAATGCCGATTACCGGGTGGTCCTCGAGCCATCGGAAACTTTCGTCGGCACAGTGAACGAGGACTTCGCAGTCGAAAGCTTGGCGGGCGACATTTTTCAGCTCGGCAACGCATCGTGGCGAATCTTACGCATCAATTCCGGTGTCGTCCGCGTGGAGGATGCCAAAGGCCAGCCGCCCGGAATTCCATTCTGGCTGGGTGAAGCGCCTGCGCGCACATCGGAGTTATCGCGAGCTGTGTCCGATTTGCGCATTCAAATCGAAGAGCTGGTAGGGACATCGCGCTGCGATGTCCAGGCGGCGCAGCGCCCCGTCCCTACCAATGCCGTTGCGGAGTGGCTCGCAAAGAAAATGCAGTTGTCGGCTGACGCTGCTGAACAGGTCGGTGAGTATTTCGCAGACACTTATCGATCGCTCGGGACAATTCCTTCGCAGCAAACTCTAGTGATGGAGCGTTTCTTCGATGAATCAGGTGGAATGCAGCTTGTGCTTCACTCGCCTTTCGGCAATCGAATCAACCGCGCCTGGGGCTTGGCGCTGCGCAAACGTTTTTGTCGCTCTTTCAATTTTGAGCTGCAAGCCGCGGCGACCGACGATGCCATCGTGATTTCCCTCGGCACGCAGCACTCCTTTCCACTCGAAGAAGTTTTTCGTTATCTGAATTCTAAAACGGTTCGCGACCTGCTCGTCCAAGCCTTGCTCGATGCGCCGATGTTCACGATTCGCTGGCGCTGGAACGCGGCCCGTTCACTCGCAGTCCCTCGTTTTCGTGGCGGCTCAAAAATCGCCGCGCCGCTCCAACGCATGGAATCGGAAAATCTTCTGGCTGCGGTTTTCCCTGAGCAGCTTGCGTGTCTCGAACACATCGTCGGTGACCGCGAGATTCCGGATCATCCGCTGGTGGAACAAACGATCCACGATTGCCTGACCGAAGCGATGGACATTGATGGATTAGAAGAAGTGTTGCGGAAAATCGAGAACGGCCAGATTCGGTGCATCGCCCGCGACTTGCCCGAGCCGTCGCCGCTTGCTGCGGAAATTCTCAACGCGCGCCCTTACGCATTTCTCGACAATGCGCCATTGGAGGAACGCCGCACGCAAGCGGTTTACACTAGGCGCGCTTCGGAACGCAGCGGGAGCGACGGCTTGGGAATTCTCGATTCAGCGGCAATCGAGAAAGTGCAGCGCGAAGCCTGGCCAGAGGCGGCGAACGCGGACGAATTGCACGACGCGCTGATGCTGGTAGGTGTGATGAGCCCAGAGGAAGTGCAGCGGACATCGAATGGCAAAGACGTCGAACAGTTTGTCTCAACGCTCGTAGCTGAAAATCGAGCGACGCGTGTGGTTTTTGCCGCGCAACACTCGAAGGACCGAGAGGTTTTGAAGTGCGGCAGCGCTCTGCCGCTTTCGCGCGGTGATGGCAAATCCGAAAAGCGCTCCCGATGGGTCGGGAGCGCACTCCAAAACACTAGCGCGACTAGGGCGTTCTGTATCGCTGCGGAACGGCTTCCAATGATTCAAGCGATTTACCCCAACGCGATCGTTGAGCCTGACTTGGTTCTGCCTGATTCCGTACGCGGAAAAGTGTTGGAACGCGCAGATGCGGTCCGCGAGTTGGTTCGCGGAAGAATGGAAGTTTGCGGGCCGATTAGTGCCAGCGAACTCTCGGAAATGTTTGTATTATCGCGTTCGGAAATTGACGCGGCACTCCTGGCGCTCGAAGCGGAAGGTTTTATTTTGCGTGGCAAATTTCGCCCGAGCGCAACCGAGCAGGAATGGTGCGACCGCCGATTGTTGGCGCGAATTCATCGACTCACCATCGACCGCCTGCGTGCTGAGATTCAGCCGGTTTCACTGCAGGATTTCTACCGATTTCTTTTTGCGTGGCAGCGTGCCGATTTGGAACATCGCGTGGAAGGTCCGGAAGGCTTGCAGTCGGTTCTCGAGCAACTTGACGGATGCGAGCTGCCGCTAACCGCTTGGGAATCAGCAGTCCTCGCCGCGCGTGTTAACGATTACGATCCGGAATGGCTGGATCGTCTTTGTTTTTCGGGTCGTGTTGGTTGGGGACGTTTGAGCTCACTACAAAATCCAAACGCGCGTGCATTCGCGCCATTGCGGACGAGCCCAATCGCGCTTTATCAACGGGAAAATCTCCACGACTGGCTGCATCTGACTCAAGCAGATTCAAGCGTGGAACTTTCCGTTGTGCCGCGAAGGGTGTTCGAGGAGCTGGCAACCGGTGGCGCCCTTTTCTTCAGCGAACTCGTGCGTCGAACTGGTCTGCTGCCGTCGCAAGTCGAAGACGCATTGTCTCAGCTCGCCGCGCGCGGTTTTGTCACGTCGGACAGTTTCGACGGATTGCGAGCGCTTCTCGTTCCCTCAAACAAACGGCCCACGTTTGGCCGGAACATTGGAAGACGTCGGCGCAAAACGAGTCTCGCTAGCATCGAGTTTGCCGGACGCTGGTCTTTGCTCGGAACGCAGATCACGTCGCAACCATTGGGAAATGGCGTGGAAAGTTCCGCGCGCGACCCGGCCATCGAAAAATTTGCGCGGGTATTGCTGCGCCGCTATGGCGTTCTTTTTCGCCGTTTGCTCGAGCGCGAGATTTTTGGCGTGACGTGGTATGAGTTGGGCCGCATTTACCGGCGCTGGGAAGCCCGCGGTGAAATTCGCGGCGGTTATTTCGTAGGAGGAATTAGCGGCGAACAATTCGCGTTGCCCGAGGCCATCGGCTTGTTGCGGTCCATTCGTAAAGCGTCGCCAAAGAACGAACTGATTACACTCAGCGCGGCGGATCCACTGAATTTGCAAGGCATTCTCACGCCGGGGCCGCGCATTGCTGCGGTCACATCAAACCGGATTTTGTTTCGCGATGGATTGCCGATCGCTGCGCTCGAGGCAGGCGAGACTCGCAAACTCGCCACGGGACGAGTCCGTCCGACTGGCGGACTTTCTGAGGACTCCGTCTCGGATACGCAAATCGAAACGGCCCTTAAAATCGGAAAGCTGCGGCCGTCGTTACGGCCGTATTACAAGTAAGCTCGCAAACCTGGCGCGCGATTCGATATTGATCTCGCACGCAATCTGTCTCCTGAGCGGAGCGAAGGACCTCACACAAGCTGATTGAGTACGCCAGTCAATTTGCGTGATTCAAACTTCGATCGTGAGGTCCCTCGCCGTCTCCGCGGCTTGCATGACAAGCGCGGTTATTGCTTAACGATCTCGGCGTTCTCGATCATCGCGATGCCACCACGCTCGGCCAGCTTGCCTTTCACGGTTATGGTCTTGCCGCATTGTTCGGCGAGCTGATCATTCATCGGCTTGTGTTCGCCCACGACCAGATACGCTTTGCCTTCGCTAACAATGCCTACCGGACCCCCGCTCCGGATGCACTTGGCGCCGCAGGATTGCCCGTGCTTCTCGCCGACAGCGTTATGATCGACATAACACATCATGTCCACCACTTCGCCAGTCACTTCTTTCGAAGCAGCCACATCGCTGCCGTGCTCGTGTTCCTGCGCGACCGCCAGCGGCGCGCACGCCAGGGCTGCGATGAAGGTCGCAGTCACTGCAACTTTCAAGACTGTAGGCTTATTGCTTGTTGAATTAAACATGCTAGAAACCTCTGCCGATTTTCAGTTCGGTCAATCAGGTTGGGCGGTTCACCCGAACCGCCCGCGGTCGATTGAGGTCAATCGACCCTACCTTTCTCGATGAGATCTGCGAATTGATCGAAGAAGTAAGAGGCGTCGTGTGGCCCGGGCGCCGCTTCTGGATGATATTGCACGCTGAAGATTGGCAACTCCTTGTGCCGCATTCCCTCCACGGTGCCGTCGTTTAAATTGATGTGCGTGACTTCCACACTGGGCGGCAGCGAGTCTGGATCGACAGCGAATCCATGATTTTGCGCAGTGATCGCCACTTTACCGCTGCCCAAATCTTTTACCGGCTGGTTCGCGCCGCGATGGCCAAACTTTAATTTGAATGTCGATCCGCCGAACGCGAAGCCGAGAATTTGATGGCCAAGACAGATCCCGAAGATTGGTTTCTTGCCCATCAAATCGTGCACTGCCTTGTGCGCATATGGCAATGCGGCTGGATCGCCGGGACCGTTGGAAAGAAAAATTCCGTCGGGATTCACCGCCAGCGCCTCGTTGGCGGTTGTCGATGCGGGGACAACAGTCACTCCGAAGCCTTTCTGGCGAAGCAGGCGCAGGATGTTTTGCTTGATGCCATAATCGTACGCCACAATCCGAAACTTGATTGGCGGAAGCGCGCGTTTGCTTCCGCCATTAGCCGCGGCAATCGACCACGGCGCGCTTAACTTGTCTTCCGGGTCCCATTGGTAGATTTCGGACGTGGACACTTCGCGCACGTAATCCATTCCGATTACGCCTTGGCCTTCGATCGCCCGCTGCGTAGCTTCCTCCAGCGAAATCTCTTCCGTTGTTAAACACGCTTTCATCGCGCCGCGCGTGCGCAAATGTCGGGTCAGCGCGCGCGTGTCGATTCCCTGGGCGCCGGGAATCTTCCATCTTCGCAAATATTCATCGAGCGACATTTCCGACCGCCAATTGCTCGGCACCTCGGTTAACTCTTCGATGATGAATCCACGCACGTGCGGCGAACGGCTTTCCTGGTCGAGCGAATTAATGCCGTAATTTCCGATTAAGGGATATGTCATCGCTACGATCTGCCCGCGATAGGAGGGATCGGTCAGCACCTCCTGATAACCGGTCATGGCGGTGTTGAAACAAATCTCGCCGACGCGTGTGCCGGTTGCGCCAAACGATTCGCCCTCGAAAAATCGACCGTCTTCCAGGACTAGGAGAGCGCGCATGTCACCGCGCACTGTCGATCTTAATACGCGAATTTCAAACGTCTGCTTCTAGGGAACGCAAAGCCGACACGTTCGGCAAGCAGTTGCTGCTGTGCTAACGCAGCGCGGCGGCTTCCTCGTGACGGCCTTCAAGTTCGAGCACCATCCGTTTGATGTGCTTGTAGTTCTGGTGTGATCGAAGGAACTGCAAACTCTCTTGCGAATCGCCCCATTGCATTACCTGGATCGTTTCCCGGCGAGCGCCCCACGAATTCATTTCGCGCTGGTTCGCCATATAGAGGTCGATAGTGTTGCGTCCGGCGAGCGCCCATCCGTAATCTTCCACGCGATACACTTGCCCGGTGGAAAGCAAACGGAAAACTGTGCCCGCCGGCCAGCGCGACCAGTCTGCCGCTGCGCTTCCGGGGACCAACCGCGTTGGAGCTGATGGTGTCGGTCTTCCCCGTCTCGTTCTGATTGTCGTCGTTGTTGTTCTCTCGGACAACGAGAATGGCTGAAGTTGCGGCGAATAAGAAGCGCGACGCACCTGCACATCGCTGCTTTCGTGCACTGGGATGGCCCGCGGAACTTCATACACCGGAATAGCGCGGGGTACAGCTTCGGCACGGTGAATTGGCGGACCGGCAGCATGCAATTCTCCTCCGAGCGCGTTGCGATTGCTGTATTCGCGGTGGTCGGATTCGGTGTGTGTGTAAGCAGTGGTGCGTACATGCTGAAAATCCGTTTTCGCCAGCGGCGGCTCATACGGCGGCAGAGCGCGCTGGGTGGTGCCGCACGCAGTAAGGAGAACAATTGCGATGAACGCTGCAAGAACAGCGAACGCAAGGAGGCGAAGCTTAGTATGACTCAAGGCGGATCGCGGGAGTTATTAACAGTTATTCACAAGCCTTGGCAAGCCTATTTTAAGATTTTTTTGGCCGGTTTCCCTGGGAGATTACTTTTCCTATCCGCGATATCCGCGTAGCTTGCGACTCACCTATGGTCGCAGAATTCGAAAATCAGGTTTCCCAAACTCTTGAGGAAATTAAATCGCAAGGCCTTTTCAAAACCGAGCGAGTGATCACAAGCCCGCAGGACGCTCACATTGCGATCACCGGCGGCAAATGCGTGCTGAACATGTGCGCGAACAATTATCTTGGTCTCGCCGATCATCGCGCGCTGGTCGCTGCCGCCAAAGAAGCGCTCGATACGCACGGTTTTGGCATGGCGAGCGTCCGTTTCATTTGCGGCACGCAGGACATTCACAAGGAACTCGAAGCCGCGCTCACGAAATTTCTCGGCACGGAGGAGACCATTCTTTATCCATCCTGCTTCGATGCCAACGGCGGACTTTTTGAGACGCTGCTTACCGACAAGGACGCAGTGATCAGCGACGAACTAAATCACGCCAGCATCATCGACGGCATTCGCCTCTGCAAAGCGCAACGGTTTCGTTACAAGCACAACGACATGGCCGATCTCGAAGCGCAATTGCGCACTGCGAAGGATGCGCGGTTCCGGTTGATTGCGACCGATGGCTGCTTCTCGATGGACGGAACGATCGCGAATCTGGCGGCGATTTGCGAGCTGGCAGAAAAATACAACGCGCTCACGATGATCGACGACGCGCACGCGACCGGATTTCTCGGTAAGACCGGGCGCGGCACGCACGAATATCGCGGTGTCATGGGCAAGATCGACATCATCACCGGCACCCTGGGCAAAGCGCTAGGTGGCGCGAGCGGCGGTTTCACAAGCGGTCGTAAGGAAATTGTCGATCTTTTGCGGCAACGCTCGCGTCCATATTTGTTTTCAAACACCATCGCGCCGCCGGTTGTCGCCGCGAGTCTGAAAGCGCTTGAACTGCTGAGCGCATCGACGGAATTGCGCGACATACTCGAAGAGAACACAAAATACTTTCGCGCGGCGCTGAGCGAGCGCGGTTTAACCATCAAGCCGGGCGTGCACCCGATCGTGCCGATCATGATTGGCGACGCCGCAAAATCGCAAAGATTCGCGGCGCGCATGCTGGAGAAAGGCGTTTACGTCATTGGCTTTTTCTACCCAGTGGTCCCGCACGGCACGGCGCGCGTTCGCACGCAAGTCTCCGCCGCGCATTCGCGCGAAGATTTGGAGTTTGCCGTCAACGCCTTTGCCGAAGTAAACGAAGAACTGAAAGCGCTGTAGCGGCAGCGGTGTCCGCGGCGCAATTAAACACTGCGGGCGACACGCCTGCCACTACAGGAAAAGTCATGCTTTACATGATCATCGAGCGTTTTAAAGAAGGCGCCGCGCCGGAAATTTATCGGCGTCTCCGCGAACAAGGGCGGATGATGCCTGCGGGCTTAGAATACGTTTCCAGCTGGATCGATATGGATTTCAAGATCTGCTGGCAGCTCATGCAAACAAAAGATTTTGCGCTGTTCGATCAATGGACGACCAATTGGCGAGACTTGATAGACTTTGAAGTCGTCCCGGTCCGCACTTCTGCGGAAGTGCGCGAAACGATGAATAAAAAACTGTAGGGGAAGCCGGTGGCTTGCCGTTGGGGCGCTAACAGCGTCTCCTACAGAGATTCGCGATTCACGGCCCGCTCAAATTGCAACTGTCTCGCAGCAAATCGGACCGCCATTATCGCGTTGCTACTGAAACGGTTTTCAAATCCAGCTGGAGCGCTTGTCCTTTTTGCCAAGAATCCGCTCCGGTATCGACCTTGAAGTCCGGAATGTCCGCCCGCGCGGCCTTTTTGGTCGCCGAGGGCGTATAAAGCTTATCGCGTTCAGCGATGATATTCGCTTTCGCCTGTCCATCGGCGGTGAAAGCCATCATCAGCTGCGGAATTCCCAGCGGCAATTTATCGCCGCGATCAACTTGCCAGGTGTGCCAGGTTTTCCCGTACGTGCCGATTAGCGCCTTTACCAAGTCTTTCTCCGCGGCATCGGGCATGTCGGGAGCGGTGAGCACGCCCGACTTCACTTCGTAGTTATGGCTGTGCCAGAGCTTCTTCTCTTCCGGGGACAGCGTTTCGAAAATTTTCGCGCTGACGATGTATTCGATCCCGATCAGACGCGCGCCCGGCTTGTTCGAATCGTAGATGACGCATTGCAAGACATCTTGCGGTTGCGGCGAACAATAATGTTCGGCAATGATCTGCCGGCTCATGTCGCCACTGTAAAAGTGGATGCCGCACACATGAGCGTGGATATCGCGTATCGGCGGAAAACTCGCGCTTTCGGCGCTTTTGGTTTTCTCCGGCGACTGCGCGAAGGCCGCTGCCGCGATGAACAGAGATGAGGTTAACACCTGTAGAATTTTCATATTAAGATTTGCTCCTTTTGTTTGAGTTGACCTGAGCGGCAAGCTTAAGGAATTCCGCCCGCTCCAGACAAGCCAAATCATCACATGCGGTGGAATCCATTGGTAGGACGATTGACCTTTAATCGCCCTGGGCGGTTCGGTGAACAGCCCCTACCACCTGGCCGGTGACAAGTCACTCTCTGAAAATATCAGATAAGCTGCACTCGATCGCTGCATCCGCATCCGGTGATTACGTCTGAATAAAGTGGCGCGCAGCGGCGGGTGTAGCAGATTATGGTGTGCACAAGATTGCTGCCAGCACTATCGATTGGGATGCGGTCCGCGGAGATTTCCCGATTCTCCGCGAGCGGGCGCACGGGCATCCCCTGATCTATCTCGATAGCGCCGCAACCTCGCAAAAACCGCGGGCAGTGATCGAGGCGCTCCGGAATTTTTATGAGCATGAGAACGCCAACGTGCATCGCGGGCTGCACACGCTGAGCACACGCGCGACGGAAGCTTACGAAAAAGCGCGAAGGCGTGTCGCGGAATACATCGGAGCAGCGAGTGCAGACGAGATCGTGTTCACGCGCGGAACGACCGAGAGCATCAATCTCGTCGCGCAAGCGTGGGGCGGAAAATTTATTCGTCAAGGTGATGTGATCCTGCTGACGGTGATGGAGCATCACAGCAACCTGGTGCCATGGCAGTTACTGGCGGAACGAACCGGGGCCCGGCTGCGTTTCGTCCCCGTTCTCGATGATGGGACTCTCGATCTTGATCAGCTTTCTTCGCTGCTCACGCCGGAGGTAAAGCTGTTTGCCTTCACGTACATTTCAAACTCTCTCGGCACAATTAATCCAGTCGCGGATCTCTGCGCGAAGGCGCACGCCGTGGGAGTGCTCGCGCTCGTGGACGCGGCGCAGAGCGTGGGACATTTGCCCATCAACGTGCGCGAGCTTGGCTGCGATTTCCTCGCATTTTCCGGGCACAAAATGTGTGGACCGACCGGCATCGGAGCCCTCTACGCGCGCGCGGAGATTCTTGATTCCATGCCGCCATACCATGGCGGCGGCGAAATGATCGTGAGCGTGACCCTGGAAAAAACCACGTTTAAGAAAGCGCCCCATCGGTTTGAGGCCGGCACGCCGAATGTCGCCGGCGCGATCGGCCTCGCGGCAGCGATTGATTACCTCGAGCAGATTGGACGCCCGGCAATTTTCGAGCACGACTCGCAACTTGCGCGCTATGCGGCCGAGCGTCTCACTGAATTGCCCGGCACGCGCGTTTTCGGGCCAACTGATGAGCGCGGCGCGCTTGTTGGATTTGTCATGGACGCGGCGCATCCGCACGATCTCACCACATTCGCCGATCAGTATGGCCTGGCCATGCGGGGCGGGCATCATTGCAACCAACCGCTGATGCGCCGGTTCGGTGTGTCGGGGACAACTCGCGCGAGCTTTTACTTTTATAACACGATGGAGGAAATCGATCGAATGATTGAAATTCTTCAGGCGGCGGTGCGTTTCTTTTCATGATCCCGGAAATCGAAGAGCTTTATCAGGAAGTGATCCTCGATCATTCGCGCCGGCCGCGGAATTTCGGCGAGCTGCCAGACGCTGCCGTTCTGGTGCATGGGGATAATCCAGCCTGCGGCGATGAAATTAATCTCGCCGTAAAATTCGACACCAGCGGAGGCTTGCAAGACATCAAATTCACCGGGCGCGGTTGCGCGATCAGCCAGGCGTCCGCGTCGTTGATGACGATGAAATTGAAGGGCAAGAGTCGCGAGGAAGTGCTGGAAATGCTCCATGCATTCCACGACTTGGTGACGAATGAGACGAACGAAGCGCCGAAAAAACTCGGCGATCTCCGTGTGATGAGAGGCGTGCGCAATTTTCCGCTGCGAGTCAAGTGCGCCATGCTTGCCTGGCGTGCAGTGGAGCAGGCCCTGGAGCAGGGGGTAGGCGAGGCCATTGTTTCCACCGAACCGGCGTAAATCGCGCCGCAAGGAGCGGCGGTCTCCAGTCCGCCGAACCAAGGGGCGGATTAGAAAACCGCCTATCATGTTTATTCGATGCGCCGTGCAAGTTCACTCTCATACAAAATATATTCTCCGCTACGCAGGCGTGCCCTTTCAGGATTCCTTCGGATGTAGCGCACACAGTTTGCAAGATGCTTTTCATCCCGAACCAACCGATCGAAATAATCCCGTTGCCACAGACTCCCGTCGCGGTCCAGCAGCGAGTTTATTTTCCGCGAAGTAAAGCTTTTCCAACTGCGCAGCAGCTTTTCCAAAGCCCAGTCGGCATTTTGCACGACAACTGCATGCACGTGATTTGGCATCACTATAGACGAAATGATGACTACCCGTTTCCCGTCGAAGTAGCGAAGCGCTTGAGCCACGATTTCTGCGCAATCACGGCGCCTCAGAATGCAGGAGCCATGGCCAGTGTCGAGCCAGTGTTCCATCGCGCCTGAGAACCGTTCGTGATATTCGCGCTCGACGTCGGCGCTCCACGGTTGACGATGAACGCGCAACCATGCGTCACGCTCGGACTCCCATTGCGTGCGCAGGTGGTGAGGCAGAGCGTCGGCAAGTCGAAACGTAACGAAATAAACCGCGCCTTTTTGTTGCCAATGTGGCAAGCGGTTCGCAGTGAAACGAATCTCCCCGTACGGATTGAAAAACCACAGTGCGGCCACGGCAGGGTAAGCGTATCAGACGCGGCTTAAGAGACTCGAGAAACTTCGAGTTGTCTCTCAAGGAGGGCGGTCTCCAGGGCTCCTCTTTTGTCGGCGGACTAGAGACCGCCGCTCCTCGTGTTTACTGTTCTTCAATGCAACTGGAAGCCAGTCGAGTTCTTCAGCGATTGAAACCGCTGTTTCGAGAAAATTTCGAGAAGTTCGGCGAGTTGGGCGCGGCGGTATCGGTCTGGCAAAACGGAAAACCGATTGTTGATCTTTGCGGCGGCTTTCGAGATCGGCGTCGTGAAAAATCGTGGGCAGCTGACACGCTCGTCTTGGTCTGGTCGGCGACGAAAGGGATCGGCAGCGCGTGTCTTCTTCATGCATTGCAGGAACACAAGATCGAGATCAGCCAACGCGTCGCGGAGTTCTGGCCGGAGTTTGCCCAAGCTGGCAAGGAGAAAATCACGCTGGCGCAATTGCTTTCGCATCAGGCAGGCCTTTGCGCTCTGGATCGGCGGGTGGATGTGCTCGATTACGAAGCTGTGATTCGAGCGCTGGAGGCGCAAAAGCCACTGTGGCCGCCCGGGACCGCGCACGGTTACCACGCGCGCACATTCGGTTTTCTTCTCGAAGAACTTGTGCGCCGAATCGCCGGGAAAACGTTATCGGATTATTGGCAGCAAAATTTTGCCCGACCACTCGATCTCGATTTCTGGGTCGGTCTGCCAGAAAAGGAAAATCCGCGCGTGGCCACGATCTACGCTGCAAAGCCCGGCAAACCTCCGGAGTCGAAAAACCGCCAGTCCGGCTCGGACTTTTATCTCGATCTTGTTACGCCCGGCACTTTGGCGCGCAAGACGTTTACGTCACCGTACGGCCTGCACGTCATCAGCAGGATGAACAGTCCTGCGATCCGTGCGCAGCCAATCGTTTCCTTCGGCGGAATTGGAAGCGCCGTCGCGCTGGCAAAATTTTATTCCATGCTCGCGAACGGCGGAAAATTCGATGGCCAGACTTTTTTCTCGGAAAAAGCAATCGCATGGATGACTACCAAGCTGGCCGATGGTACGGACCGCGTCCTTCAAATGCCAACAGCGTTTTCAGCCGGCTTTATGAAAGATTCGCAAAGCGCAGCGCGAAGAATATTCGGCACATCGTCGAGGGCCTTCGGCCATCCTGGCGCAGGCGGGAGCCATGCCTTTACCGACCCGGAAAACAAAATCGCGTTTGCTTACGTGATGAACCAAATGGAGCAATCGCTGCTGCCCACCGAAAAAGCGTTGCGGCTGGTGGACACCATTTACGGTAGGGGCGATTGACCCCAATCGCCTGCACTACCAACCTTCCCTACCCATTCGCCGATTATCGTGATTGAAATTTTTCGAAGGTGCACTGCGCGCCGATGTTCGAAAAGGAAAATGCCCTGCCACGTTCCGAGTTGCATTCTTCCATCGACAATTGGCACCGTTTCGCTGGTGCGGGTTAAGACCATTCGGATGTGTGATGGCATGTCGTCGCTGCCTTCGGAGCCGTGGCTGAAGTAATCGGCATCTTCCGGAACGAGGCGGTCAAGGAACTCCTCGAGATCGCGTCGCGCCGTCGGATCGGCGTTCTCCATGATGGTCACGCTGCAGCTAGTATGCTGCACGAACACCGTCACTGTCCCATTGCGGACGCCGCATTCATCGATCTTGGCTTGGATACCGTCGGTGATTTCGTACAACCCCTTACCGTTCGTGCGAATTTCGAGTTTTTCGTGATGAATGTGCATGGATTGCAGCGCGAAAATAACACCGCGCGAAACAATAGTCGCGCGTTGATCTTTCCACCGGCGGTGGCCTAGTAACCTCAATGCAATGCGATCTCGAGCGGGTGCTGTTTGAGGAGCCGGCGATCCACCGGCGGTTCGATGAACTGGCTGCGCAGATTTCAAACGACTATCGGAACCACGAGGTGACCGTGATCGCAGTCTTAAACGGTAGTCTGATGTTCATGTCGGACCTGCTGCGGCGAATTCCCCTCCCGTTGAAATTGAATTGCGTGAGCGTGGTCAATTATCACGGAAAAGCGCAAACGAGCGGCGAAGTGATTTTCAAACAGGTCGCGCTGCCGGATGTGATCGGTCGAGATATATTGATCCTGGATGACATTCTGGACAGTGGCCACACGCTCGCAGCCATTCGCGACAAATTAGAAGCGGCTAAGCCGCGGAGCATCCCGGTCTGCGTCTTGCTGAGTAAAAAGAAACCGCGCGCCCGCCATGTTGATGCGGATTATGTGGGGTTCGAGATTGAGGACGAATTCATCGTGGGGTATGGGCTCGATTTCATGGAACGCTATCGCAACTTGCCATGTATCGGTGTGCTGCGGAAAGAACTGGTCGCTTAACCGAGCAGATGAAAATTCGGGTGCAGTTTTACGCGCAACTGTGCGATCTAACCGGAATCCGGGAGTTCGATGTCAGTCTTCCGGAAGGCGCGACAATTCGCGACTTGTTGGAACTAATTTATTCGCAACGGCCTGCCTTGCGCGCGCACGACAAAAGTATTTTAATCGGCAGCGGCGTGGAATTTGTCGATCGCGCCTACAAGCTGAAGTCAGGCGAGGAAATTTCCATCATGCCGCCTGTGCAGGGCGGATAAATCTATCCGCCAAATATCGCCAATGACGCCAAAGAAAGAATATCAAGCCTTCGCCGCCTCGGATTCCATTCGTGTCGATCCGTGTTCATTCGTGGTTTTCGGTTAGTCGCGGAGATTTTTGAAATATGTGGCGATGCCGAAATCGCGACTCCGTACAAACTGAATCACGGCTTGCAGTTCATCTTTCTTCTTTCCGGTGACGCGAATTTGTCGATCTTGCAATTGGCTTTGGACTTTGAAACCCTGCGACTTGATCGCCTGAATGATCTCTTTGGCTTTGTTTCCCTCGAGGCCCTGGCGAATTTTCAACTCCTGCCGGGCGTGGCCGACAGATGAGATGGCGGGCTCGTCCTGTTCGATGTTGCGCAGGTCCACTCCGCGCTTGGAAAGCTTTCCGACGAGAATCTCGCGTAATCCACGGAGGTGCGCCGCGTCCTGAGCAGTAAGGATGATTTTGTCTTTCTCAGGGAGAATTTCGGCCGTTACGCCTTTAAAATCGAACCGCGTAGCCAACTCCTTGCGCGCCTGATTGATCGCGTTGTCGAGCTCTTGTTTGTCCACTTCCGAAACAATGTCGAACGAAGGCATTGCAGAATTTTCGATTTTCGATGTTTAATTTTGGATTTGCAAACAAGATGCTGATAGCAGGTCGGAACCTTCTCACGGATTAGTTTCCACGATTTTGATGTTCCCTGCCGTGGTGTGAATCCTTAGTGCGGCCTTGCCTCCGCCATGGATTGACGTGTCGGTCCTTGTGGTCTCTTCGGTTCCGCGCTCGGCTGATTTCTCGAAATCATTCTCAATTTTTCCGTCGCCAGTTTCAGCAATCAGATGAAAAGCAGCGTCGCTCGGAAGCACAGCCCACGCATTCCCAAGTGCGATATTTGCCTGAATCGAAAATTTTCTCGGCTCCCACCAATCATGAGCCAGGGTCAACGTGCCGCGATCTAAAGTGAATTCGACATTGCTAAAGCAGTTGTGAGCAAACACCGTCCCATTTCGTAACCTGGCTCGTACCGTTTCGCCGCTCATTCCGTCCACCAGAACTTCCCCGTCGCGTAATTGCAATCGCGATAGATTGGCCGTTGTTGGAACAACGATGGTGTAATCCACCGTACCGGAGCGATCAGAAAAGTCCCATCGTTGTTTTTTCGGGATGCTCGTCTCGATTGAGGCGGAGCCTTCCTGGACAGAGACATTAACGGCGATCTGTTTCAACCGCTCGCGGGTGTATGCTTTCTTGATAGCTTCCACCCGCATCTCGTTGATGTTTGAACCGTAAACAAAGACCGCGCCATCCTCATTGGTGACTGTGATGTTGGCCGTCGGTTCAATCGCATAGACTTGCTCGAATGCTTCCTCCAGGGTGCGCTCCGTCGCGGATCCGCATCCGGCAAGCGCCAGCAATAATATAGCCAATGCGAGCCGAATGCCTTGCCGGTAACTAATTGCCGATCGCACGCACAAACTCCATCACTGCATGTGCGTTGGTGATCAAGGGAAGAAATGCCGTGAGCGTAAGAACTGCCCAAAGCGCTGCTTCACCCCAGAACTCGTAGCGCGCTTCATTTTTGAAATACTCGCCTGTGATATTCCAAAACGATCGCGCGCAGTTGCGCACATAACGACGACTCGACTCCTCGAATGTGAGGGGATGGTAATTGTAGTCTGTGGCCGGCCAGCCTGTCCGTCGCCTCATCGCGTGTTCGCAGGAATCGCGGCGCACAGGACTGATGAATATTGAGAATGTTGGTTTCATGATTGTTGTTTCTCATGAGATGCGCTGCACTTCGGCGTTGGATTCAAAAATGTGGCGCAGGTTTCTAACTTGCGTGGCAAGAAGAGAGGGCGAGTTACAAACCATCATGGGGTTTGCCCACGCGTGTCGCTTCTCATAATATCAGTCGGAGAAATTGTGCGGAAGCTGTCTCGATCTTGGTGGCAGGGTCTGTTTGTTATCGCGGCCGTCGCAGCCGCAAGCGTTCTCACGTTGATTTCGCTCTACGGCTTCCGGCGCGAAGCCATATCCCCGGAGAATCGTCCCATTCAGTCACGAATCGCTGGTTATGTGAGTTCGAATGCCTGCGGCGCATGTCATCCTGGTAATTATGCGAGCTGGCACGCGTCGTTTCATCGCACGATGACGCAGGTGGCGACGCCCGCGAGTCTGCCGCCCGAGATGGACAAATTGGAGCTTGCGTTCAATGGCCGCGAATACAAGGCGGAGCGGCGCGGCGACAAGTTTTTTGTCCGCACGCGAGCGGAAGGCAGCGGCAACTATGGCGAACCGCAACAGGTCGTCCTCGTGACAGGTTCCCATACGTTACAAGTCCCATGGCTGGAGACAGGCGAGGGCCGCACTCTGCAGCAATTTCCATTCGGTTACATCGTCGCTGAGAAAATGTGGGCGCCAATGAGCCAGACCTTCCTGCTTCCGCCAAACGTGAAGGAATATTATTATGTGGGAGCGTGGAATGGCGCGTGCATGGATTGCCATGTCACGCAGGGGCAATCACGGTTTGTCGCCGACAACAAGTGGGATTCGCAGGTGGCCGAGTTCGGGATCGCGTGCGAAGCCTGCCACAGTGAAGGGCGCGAACACATTGAGCGCAATCGTAATCCGATTCGCCGTTTCAAAATTCATCTCACAACAAAGTCGGATCCGACCGTGACCAATCCTGCAAGTTTGAAAGGTCCGGAATCCGGGCTCGCCTGCGGTCAATGTCACAGCGTGTGGGCTTTTAACGACATGACGGACAAGATCGATTTCAATCGCCATGGCGCCGCTTTCCGTCCTGGCGCTCGCAACCTTGCCCAGCGTTTTGTGGTTCAACCAAACGCGCCGGATCATCGTGAACAGAAAGATTTCATTCACCGCACCGAGCCGGATTTTTTTCACAATCGATTCTGGGGCGATGGGATGATTCGCGTGACCGGGCGCGAATTTAACGGGGTGCAGGGGTCGCCTTGTTTTCGCGGAGGCGAATTCTCCTGCATTTCCTGCCACGAAATGCATCTTGATTCTCCGGGTCAGGCCGATGTGAAGACGTGGGCCCGCACGGGGCAGCTAAAACCGAAAATGGATTCGGACGCTGCCTGTTTGCAGTGTCACAAAGATTTGAGCGCAAGACTCGTTGCGCATACGCATCATAGCGCGGACTCGTCCGGCAGCCGTTGTTACAATTGCCATATGCCGCGCACCACGTTCGGATTGCTTCACGCGATGCGCAGCCATCAGGTCTCCTCGCCAACCGTGCAGGAAAGCCTCGCCTATGGGCGGCCGAATGCCTGCAACCTTTGTCATCTTGATCAAACCCTTGCCTGGGCTGCGCAGAATCTGCACGCGTGGTATAACCAACCCATGCCAGAACTTTCTCAGGACGATCGCACCATCGCAGCCGCTGTGCAGTGGATCCTAAAAGGTGATGCTGGACAGCGCGTGCTCATCGCCTGGGGCATGGGCTGGGAGAGCGCACAAAAAACCGCCGGGCGCGACTGGCTTTATCCTTACCTCATCTACACCATGACCGATACTTATGCCGCGGTGCGTTTTGATGCATGGAAATCGCTTCAAACGCTGCCCGGCTTTTCTGATTTCCGCTTCAACTTTACTGCCCCTGAGTCTTCGCTCAGCGAATCGGCCAAGCGCGCTTATGAAAAATGGCTGCGTGAAGTGCGCAAAGTGAATGCAGTTTATCGATCAGAGACCGCAATCGATTCGGACGGCCGTTTCCAGCAAGATGTTTTCCAGCGATTGCGGAGCGAGCGCGACGAAAAACCGATTTTTCTTGCGGAATGAGGCGTCCATCCAAACGTGCGCTGCCCGTTACGCAGCGGGTTGACCGCAATTTGCGCTTCGGTTGGTGGTCGCTTCTCGTCTTTTTGTCCCTGGGCGGCGTCCTCGAGACGCTGCACGGTTTTAAGATCGGGTGGTATGTCGATGTTGGGAACGAAACGCGGCGACTCATGTTTACGCTCGCTCACGCACACGGAACACTGCTCGCGCTCGTGAATATCGTCGTTGGCTTGATGGTGCGAATATTGGACCGCTTTGCGCTTAGGTCATCGGTTTCTTTCGCATTAATTTGGGCCGCGATCCTGCTACCGGGGGGATTTTTTCTCGGCGGAATTGTCATCTATGATGGTGACCCAGGATTGGGCGTTTGGCTGGTGCCCGTTGGCGCGGCATTATTGTTCTACAGCATCACACGAATCGCGATCGATTTGTCCAGACGTAAATGAAGAGCGCCGCAGTCCAGGCAGCCAAAACCTACACCCAGAGCGTGCGATCGAAGGTGCGATATTGAATCGCTTCGCTAACGTGCTCGGGTGAGATGTCGCCGGACCCGGACGAAGCGGGCAGCTCCTTCAACCGAACATCACAGGCAGCGACCAACTCACACAAAAATTAGAAGGAACTGGGCGACCCAGCTGATTGCTTGCAATCGGCTGCCCTTCGGGCGCGAAGCGGGTCGATCTTTATACCCAAAGCGTGCGATCGAAGGTGCGGTATTGGATCGCTTCACTCACGTGCTGTATCGTTCGCTCGCTTGCTTCCATAGGATGCAGCCGGTCTCAAACTCGGATTCAACATTCCCACAAAATCGGATTCCGCAAAGTTCGAACAATAAACTCGGCGAGAATGCTAGCTTATCTGGGCGAAGGCTCGGGCGAGGACTCCGGCTCGGGGGAAGACTCGGGCTCGGGCACGGATTCAGCTTCTGGCGGGGGTTCAAGTCCGATCTCTTTGTGAAAAGCCTGATAAGCGTGCTGCTCCGCTTTGCTCCAAGGACCTTCTTGGTCGACAAACCAATGCTTCGCTATGTCCGCCTGGCCGATCTTCGTTTTCGCGCAACGGTGATCGATCACTTCATAATAGCGGTTACCAACTTTCTCGTCTCGATCTTTCACCCACATGCCGGCTTGATTGACGACGTCGGCGAGCTCTTCCGAGTTGTCGGGTAACAATGCCGCCGCTTTCATCGCCAGCGCGCCGGCGATGAGTCGATAGTGAAAACGAATATCGGGAGTGATCTTGTTCGTGTTCAATCGCTGAATCTCCTTGGCTGAAGCTT
>Ga0209378_1000075_pt1 | contig 64848 bp, 66 predicted proteins | sample GraSoiAngelo_156_FD_186170 | JGI IMG/M metagenome (GOLD analysis project Ga0209378, IMG submission 186170) | Grasslands soil microbial communities from the Angelo Coastal Reserve, California, USA - 14_1009_13_40cm (SPAdes) (version 2) | ecosystem: Environmental > Terrestrial > Soil > Grasslands ...
TGTGCCTCGCAGTCGCCGCGCGCATCGCGGGGACTGTAGTCCATGAGTGTGCCGGCCCGACGAACGGCGATGTCCGGCTTGGGCACCCGTCGGGGGTTCTGCCGATCGACGCCCTGGTGCGCGTCCACGACGGGGCGCCCTGGGCCGAGCGGGTGACCGTCTACCGGACCGCGCGCCGGCTCATGGAGGGCTTCGTCCGCGTCCCCTGATACCCCCCTGTTAACCGGCGTCCTGACCGTTGAGTTCCGCGGTTGGATCCCCGGCAAGCGCAGGTCGGCTCGCTGCTCCCGAGCCCGCCGGCCGAAGGCGCGGTGACCGGGCGTGGAGAGCGGGGCTACGTTTCCGAAAAATCAGACCATTTTGTGTTGCGTTGCCTGGCTCTTTCGGATAGTGGGTTGACATGGCCGGGCGCGACGTCCTGATCGTTGATGATGACCGTCAAGTCCGCGACGTGCTCCGCCAGATCTTCCTCGCTGCCGGCTACAAGTGCGTACTGGCCAAAGACGGGGACGAAGGGCTGCAGGTGTTCAAGGCGGGACGCCCGCCGCTCGTGGTGACCGACCTGAAGATGCCGGGCATCACGGGCATCGAGCTCCTCCAGCAGGTGCGGGCCGTTGACGACGACGTCGCCGTGATCGTGCTGACCGACGCCGCCGACGTGAAGACCGCCATCGCGAGCCTGAAGCTCGGCGCGCACGCCTTCCTCATGAAGCCGATCAACGTGGACGAGCTCCTCATCGCCACCGAGCGCGCGCTGGAGCGCCGTCAGCTCCTGATCGAGCGCCGCGAGCACCAGAAGGGCCTACGGGCAACGCCAGGAGACGACGCTGGGGCGGGCTGACGTGGTGCAGCGCGACGTCCTGATCGTCGAGGAGGAGCCGGGTATCCGCAGCCTGCTCCAGCAGATCTTCCTCGCTGCCGGCTATAAATGCCTGCTGGCCGGTGACGGGGGCGAAGGGCTCAAACTGTTCCGGCGATCACGACCGGCGCTCGTCGTCACCGACCTCAGGATGCCGATGGTGACGGGCGGTGAGCAGGTGCCCAGCGCGGGCATCGAGCTGCTCAAGCAGGTCCGCCAGGAGGATCCGGACGCGGCCGTCATTGTCGAGAGCGGCGCGGCCGACGTGAGGAGCGAGATCGCGTGCCTGAAGAGTGGCGCGTACGCCTACATCATGAAACCCATCATCATGGACGAGCTGCTGATCGCCGCTGAGCGAGCCCTCGAACGGCGCCAGCTCCTGATCGAGCGCCGCCAGCGTGAGGAGGGAGTCTAGTTCCCACCGCTGGCCGTCGCTTCGACGGCGGGCCGGGGCTCCCGGAGCCGCTCCCGCCCGGCCGCTGGATCAGTCAACCGCCGCAGCGTTCCCGGCCGGTCGTCGACGGGTCGTTCATCTTCCCGTGAGCCGGCTGTACCTCTCGACGGCGAAGGCTGAGATCGCGCGACGGCGGGCGCTGATTCCGAAGGGCCCGGTCGTCGAGGCGTGGCCCGACCTCGTCGAGGCCGGCGCGCTCTGGCTCGGCGACGAGTCGAAGGCGCTCCTCGAGCGAGACGGTGCGCCGCTCCCGGTGAGACTCGCCCTGCCCGCCGACCGTGTGGCCGTCTATTACGGTCCGCAGCTCTCCGACGTCGAGTCGCTTCCGCGCGAGGAGTCGCTGCGCGCGCGGGTCGTCTCCGGGCGCGGGATCGCCGCGGCGTGGATCACGCTCGACCGCTTCGGCCAGGTGAAGGCCTACGAGCCCCAGTCGCCCGCCGACCCGGTCTTCAATCTCCGGCGGGTCGGCGGTGGCAAGGGACATCTCTGGCGGCTCTTCCGAACGAAGGCGGAGGCGATCGTCTACATGGTCGAGTCCTACGGCCGGGAGTCGGAGGGCGCCGAGTGGGCGCGCGCCCTCGGGATCGAAAGCTTCGAGGACCTCGTCACACGCTACAGTAGCGCCCTCGGCGAACCTCCCCCATGACCACGGCGCTCGACACGCGGGCCGCGCGGGATCGGCGGGACCGGTTCTACCGGCTCGTCCGCGCGACCGCCCGCTTCTGGCTCTGGTTCTTCTTCAAGTCCGTGGACGTGCGCCACCCCGAGCGGGTGCCCGACGCAGGTCCCGTGCTCCTCTGCATCAACCACCCAAACAACTTCATCGACTCGCTGCTGGTCGGCGCCGCCGTCGGGCGGAAGGTCCACTACCTCGCCACCGCCGGGCTCTTCCGTCGCCGGCTCGTCGCGCGGTTCCTCCGGGCCTGCGGGGCGATCTCCGTCTACCGCCGGCAGGACGATCCACGCACCTGTCGTCGGCCACCCACGGTTGGCGCCGGCCTGGCGGACCCCGCTACAACGGAGAAGAACGCCGACACGTTCGCGGCGTGCGCCGCGGCGCTCGCCGAGGGCCGCGTCATCGCGATCTACCCGGAGGGGACGACGCACGCGGAGGCGCGCGTCCAGCGCATCAAGACGGGTGCGGCGCGCATCGCGCTCGCGTACGAGGCCGAGCGCCCGGGCGAGCTCCGCCTGGTTCCGGTCGGGCTCACGTTCGACGCGCGCAAGTCGTTCCGCGGGCGCGTGCTCGTCTCGTTCGGCCCGCCCGTGCCGGTGGCGCCGTACCGCGACGCCTACCGTCAGGATCCGGTGACGGCCGTGGAGGCGCTCACGACCGCGATCCAGTGGGCGATGGAGGCCGAGGTGGTGCACATCGCCCGGATCGACTCGACCCAGCTCGTGCGCGCCGTCGAGGGGCTCTACCGCGACGAGCTCGCGCGCGAGCTCGCGGAGGCAGGCGGGGTCCCGCGCGGGCGGATCGACCCGATCCGCCTCTCGCGGGCCATCGTGGACGCGGTGGGCCACTTCAGGGCGCGCGATCCGGAGCGCGTCGAGCGGCTCTGGCAGCGGATCGAGGGCTACCGCGCCCTGCTCGCGGAGTACCACGTCAAGGACGAAGCGGTGCGGGCGCGGCTCGAGCCCGAGCGGCGCGCGCGGCGGATCCGGCTGGGCTGGCAAGCCGTCGTCGGCCTTCCCCTCTTCGCGTACGGCGCCTCGGTGAACTTTCTCCCGTACTGGATCCCGCGCTGGACGGCGCGCCGGATGGCGCGGAAGGAGACGGACTACGCGACGTGGCGATTCCTCGCGTCGGTGGTCGCGTATCCGACCTTCTGGGGGATCGAGGTCTGGCTGGTCGCCCGGGTCTTCGGCGCGGCGTGGGCACTGGCCTTCGCGCTGTCGCTCCCGATCTCGGGCGCCGTCGCCTACCGGTACTGGGTGGGCGCCGGCCGCCTCACGGGGCGCCTCCGATTCAACGTCTTGGCGCTCACACGCGAGCACGCCGCCCGGCGTCTCACGGCCGAGCGGCAGGCGATCCTCACCGAGCTCGAGCACGCCAAGGCCGAGTATCTGGCCGACACGAAGGGGAGCCCGTTTTGAGCGTTCGCCGGCTCGAGGAGATGTCGTCGCCGGCGCTCGACGCGCTCGACCGCACGCGGACCGTGATCGTCCTGACCGTGAGTCCGCTCGAGGAGCACGGCCCGCACCTGCCCCTCGGCGTGGACGCGATCGCCGCCCGCCACTTCGCGGAGTCCATCGCCGCGCGGTTGGTGGCGGCCCGCCCGGGCTGGACGGTCGTGCTGGCGCCGACGCTCCACCTCGGCTCCTTCACCTTCGACGCCCCGGGGACGGTGAGCGTGCGCCAGCGGGTCGTGCGCGACGCGCTCGTGGACTACGGCGTGTCGCTCGCCCGCGCCGGCTTCCGCTATATCCTCGTCGCGAACGGGCACGCCGGGCCGGGCCATCTCGCGGCGCTCGACGAGGCGGCCGCTACCGTGTCCCGCCGGTACGGGATCTCGATGGCGTCTTTCACGGGCCACCTCGCGTGGCAGTTCCTGCGTGGCCGCTACCTCGACAAGCCGAGGACGCGCACGGCGGGTGGTGGGAGACCTCGCTGATGCTGCTCGTGCGCCCCGACCTCGTCGACGGGGCGTACCGGACGCTCCCACCCGCGCGCTACCCGCTCGCGGCGCGCGTGCTTCCGAACTACCCGCTGAGGAATGGCGGCCTGGGCTACGTCGGCCATCCCGCGCTGGCCGATCCGGACTTCGCCAGGGCGACGACCGAGGTCCTGATCGCCGAGACGATGGCGCTGGTCGAGGGGCTCCTCGACGGCCGGATCCGTCCCGGCGACCGACGCTCGCCGTTCTTCGCGCTCCCGCTCTTTCGCACCGACTTCTGGCCCCTCGCGACGACGGCGCTGGCGCTGATCGCAGCGGGGGCGATCGCCTGGCTATGGAGGAAAACCGAGAGATGAACGGAGCCGAGTCGCACCTCGTCTCAGGCCACCCACGGAGTGCGCCGGCCTCACGGCCCCCGCTCCAATGATCGACCTCGACGTAAAGGACGGCGTGGCGTGGCTCCGCCTCAACCGTCCCAGGTCGCTGAACGCGCTCGACCGCCCCCTGACGGGAGCCCTCGAGGACACGCTCCCGCGAGTGGCCGCGATGGACGACGTCACGGTCCTCGTCGTCGCCGGCCGCGGGCGCGCCTTCTGCGCCGGCAACGACATCGCCGAGATGGCGACGCTCACCGGGGACGAGGCGGAGGCGCTGGCGACCCGCCAGGCCGCCCTCCTCGCCCGCTTCGCCGACCTGCCGCAGGTGACGATCGCCGCGATCGACGGCTGGGCGCTCGGCGGCGGCCTCATGCTCGCCGTGGCGCAGGACCTCCGTGTGGCCTCCGACCGCGCACGCTTCGGCCTCCCCGAAGTCACGCTCGGTTTCAACCCCGCCTACGGCATCGCACGGCTCCTCGACGTCGTGGCCGGAGGCTGGGCGTGCGAGCTCCTGCTGACCGCCCGGACGATCCACGCGAGCGAAGCGCTCCGCATGGGCCTCGTCAACCGCGTCGTCGCGCCGCCGACGCTCGAGGCGAGCGTCGCCGCGCTGGCGGCGGACATCGCACGCGCCCCGCGGACGGGTCTCGCCGCGACGAAGGCGATCGTCGCGGCGATCCGAAGGGGCGAGCGGGCGCGCGGCCCCGAGGCGTACGGCGCCGCGCTCCGCACGAGCCCGGAGGCGCGCGCACGAATCCGCGCATTCGTGGAGCGGAAGCGGAAGGCGGACGGCTGAGACGGGCGGCGCGGCGCGGGGGCCGTTACGTCTTCGTCCGGTGCATCTCGGCGTCGGCCTCGCGGAGCAGCTCGTCGGGCGTGTCCGGAGGCGACGCGCTGTAGGCGACTCCGACGCTGCAGCGGACGTGGTCCACCGGCAGGCCGCGCTTGCCCGCCAGCTGCGCGATCCGGTCGCGCACACGCGCCGTCACGATGTCGGCCGCGCTGGGCCCCGCGTCGGGGAAGAAGACCGCGAACTCGTCGCTCCCGTGGCGTGCGACGAGGTCGGTGGTACGCGTCGCCTCGATGAGCGCGTCGGCCACGGCGCGCAGGACGTCGTCGCCGACGCCGTAGCCGAAGCGGTCGTTGATCGCCCTCAACTGGACCACGTCGAGCACGAGCATGAGCGCGCCGGTGCCCCGCCGGCGGGCCACGGCGGCGAGGCGACGGTACTGGTCGTCGAACGCGCGCCGGCTCGCGAGCCCGGTCACCGGGTCGGGCGCGTACCGGGACAGCCGACGGTCGGTCTCGGCGAGCCGCCCGGCCACCGTGCGCAGCAGGGCCAGCGCGAGCCCCACGGAGGTCTGAAGCACGCGCAGAAAGTCGTTCTGGTTGAGCACGAGGCAGTGCGTCCGCTCGGTCGCCACGACCGTCGCCGAGCGCGCCCGGTTGCGAATGACGGCGAGCTCACCCAGGATCTCACCCTCGCCGAACTCGCTCAGGATCACCTCGGCGGGGCTGCTGGGGGTGGTCTCGAGCGCCCGCGCGCGACCCGAGAGGATCACGAAGAGACGGTCGGGCGGATCGCTCTCCTGGAGGATCGAGTGACCCGCCGCGAAGACTTCCTCGGACGCCTGCGCCAGCAGCAGCTCGCGCTCCTCGTTCGTGAGTGACCCGAAGAGCGGCACCGACGCGAGCAGGCCCGCGTAGCGCGACCGGCGGTCGGCATCCTCGGCCGGGACCGGCCGTGGGCCGCGGGAAGCGTCGGCGGCCGCCAGCGTGCGCGAGAGCCAGGCGCGGACTCGCGCCCGCAGCATCGGTGGGCTGAAGGGCCGGGCGAGGTAGTCGGTGGACGACGCCTCGCCCCAGCCGACGACGTCGGCCGCCCCGGAGCCGTCGGCGAGAACGACGACGGGGAGGTTCCCCCGCCCGAGGCGCGCGCGCAGCGTGGCGAGCTCGCTCTCGCTCGCGAGCAGCTCACGGTCGATGATCGCGAGGTCCGGCCGGAGCTCGGACCCTCGGCTGAGCGCGGCCGGCACGTCCGCGAGGCGGAGCAGCACGAGGGCATCCTCGCTGAGGACCTCCTCGATCGCGGCGACCTCTTTGTCGTTGCCGCTGACGACCAGCACGCGCCCGCCCGCGACTTGCCGATGCAGGAGCGCGGAGGCCGCGCCCACGTCGCGCGCGGGCCCGTGGCCGCGCACCTCGAGCTCGAGCCCCTCGCGCGCGGCGAGCACCTCGGGTCCCGCCCCGTGCGCGGCCGCGCGCGCCCGCGCCGCGGACTCCATGCGCTCCATGGCCGCGTCGTCGTGCTGCGGGTCGTGATGGAAGAGGACCAGGCGGCGCGCGCCCGCCGCCAGCGCGACGTCCACCGCGTACTCGAGGGGGCTGTGCCCCCAGCCGACCTTGTCCCGGTACTCCTCCTCGGTGTACTGCGCGTCGTGGATGACGAGGTCGGCGCCGCGCATGAACGCGATGTGACGCTCGTCACCCGGGTGCTGCGACAGCCGGCCCGGCACGCTCCAGAACGGCTCGTGGTCGGTCATATAGGCCACCGTCGCCCCGCCGCTCGACAGCCGGTACGCGATCGTTGGCGCGGTGTGGTTCAGGTACTGGGTCTCCACCAGCACGTCGCCGACGCGGAGGAAGCCCTCGTCGAGCTCGGTGTAATGGATGCGGCTCCGCAGCTCGCGGAGCTTCACGGGAAAGTACGAGTACTCCATCTGCCCCGCCATCGCCTCCTCGAGGCCCCGTTGGAAGCCGAGGGGCGCGTAGATGTTCAGCTCGGCGCCGGGCAGAAAGGCGGGGACGAAGAACGGAAAGCCCTGGATGTGGTCCCAGTGCGTGTGGCCGATGAAGAGGTGGAGTCGCATCGGCTGAGGCATCGTCCGCACGAGGTGCAGGCCGAGCTCGCGCGCGCCGGTGCCGCAGTCGAGGACGATGACGGTCCCGTCGGCGGCGCGCACCTCGGTGCACGCCGTGTTGCCGCCGTAGACGGCCGTCGCGCGTCCGGGCGTGGCGATGGAGCCTCGGGTGCCCCAGAAGCGAACGTGCATGGCAAGTCCTACGACTATCACACCGCCATCGGCTTGGGAAATTCCGGCCCCCCCGGCGGCGCGCCCAACCGGCCTGCGCCGAAGTGTGATACAAAACTGCGGACGACGAAGCGCACACGCGTCAGGAGGACGTCATGAGGACGACTCGGCGGAGCTTTCTCAGGCTCGCGGGCGCCGGGGCCGCCGCAGCGACGGTGCGGCTCGACGCGGCGCCCGCGTTCGCGCAGGCCAGCCACGCGGTGAAGCTCGGCGTGCTCGCGATCCGCGCCGGCATCGCGGCCCCGGTGGGCGCCGCGGGGCTGCGCGGGACCGAGTGGTGGCTCGAGCGCGTCAACCGGGCCGGCGGGATCCTCGGACGCCCCGTGCAGCTCGTCCTCGAAGAGGAGTCCAGCCCGAAGGACACCGTCGAGCGCTACAGGAAGCTCGTCCTCCAGGACAAGGTGGAAGCGGTGCTCGGCGGCATCTCCACCGGCGTCACGCTGGCGCTCGGCCCGGTGGCCGAAGACCTCGGGACGCCCTGGCTCTCGTGGGACGGCACCACGCAGAAGGGTGTCGAGGAGACGATGCCAAACCCGCGCTGGGCCTTCAAGAGCGTGGACAACGAGGTCGAGGCCATCGTCGCCGGCATGCTGACGCCGAGGTACTTCAGGGGGATCAAGACCGTCGCCGGCATCGGGAACGACTACTCCTACGGCCACGACTGCTGGCAGTCCTACCAGACCGTTCTCAAGCGGTACGTGCCCGACGTGAAGTTCGTGCTCGAGCTCTTTCCCAGGCTCGGCGTCACGGACTTCACCTCGCACATCGCCGCCATCCAGCAGTCGAAGGCGGACCTTCTCATGTGCTCGTTCTGGTCGGGTGACGCGACGATCATCATGAAGCAAGCCGCGGCGGTCGGCCTCTTCAAGACGATGAAGGGCGTCTTCACCACGGCGGGCGGCGTCCACGACTCGCTGAAGAAGGACTTCACGCCCGAAGGGTTGCTGCTCGGCTACAACACGATGTACTTCGACGATCCGAAGGGCTCGCTGCTCCTCAAGCAGTTCGTCCGCGAGTACAAGGCGAAGTACGCCGAGTATCCGCCGTACGAGTGCGACCACGCCTACTTTTGTGCCGAGTCGTACAAGGCCGCCGTCGAGAAGGCCGCGGCGGGGGGCACCACGTGGCCCGAGCGGGCGGCCGTCGTCAGGGCGCTCGAGGGCATCGAGGTCGAGTCGCTCTCGGGCCGGCGGAGCTGGCGGCAGGACCACGTCCAGATGTGCAACTTCTACCAGGGGATCACGACGCACAGGAACTCCTACGACTTCGTCACGATCGACCCGGTGGAGGTCGTCTCGACGAAGGTGGCGATGAAGCCGGCGGGCACGAAGCTGTTCGACTGGATCAACTCCTGGAAGATCTAGCGCGGTTCGCGGTGCGGGGGGCAGGTCGGTTCCCGGCCGGGGCAGGCCTCCTCGACCACGCTAGCTCTCAATGCGTGAGGCCGGTCCGGTCGGTCGGCGTCGAGGCAACGCCCAGAAGCTACGGGTCTCGGAGACCTGCCCCGACCAGGACCGACCCGCCGCTCGCATCGCCGATCGCGTCCCGGCATTCATGACAGCTCATATCGTCAACGTTGTGCTCAGCGGCGTGTTCCACGCCAGCATTCTGTTTCTGGTGTCGGCGGGACTCCAAGTCGTCTTCGGCGTGCAAAAGATCTTCAACCTCGCGTGCGGCTCCTTCTACGCGCTCGGCGCCTACGTCGGGGTCTCGGCGGTCGGCTGGTACCTGGAGGCGGGCGGGCCGCCCGCGCTGTTCATTGCGCCGCTGGCCGTCGCGGGGCTCGCCGTGGGCGCGGTCGGCGTCGTCGTCGAGCGCGGCCTCCTGCGCTTCGTCTACGACCGCGACGAGACCTTCCAGCTCCTCTTGACCTTCGCCATCGTCCTCATGATGGAGGACGCGATCCGGCTGACCTGGGGCACGTCGCCCCGCTCCACCTCCGGCCTCTACCTGACCTACGGCCGCGTGGCCGTGCTCGGGACGACGGTGCCCGTCTACAACCTGATCGTGATCGGCGCCAGTCTCGCCATCGCGCTCCTGATCGGCGGGCTCCTGACCCGCACCGCGTTCGGTCGCATCATCCGCGCCAGCGCCGACAACCGCGAGATGGCGGAGGCGCTCGGCGTGGACATGCGGCGCCTCTACGCGACGGTCTTCGCGCTCGGCACGGCCCTGGGCACCCTGGGTGGCGCGCTCGTCATCCCGGCGACGGTGGCGATGAGCGAGATGGGCATCGAGCTGATCGTGGAGGCCTTCGCCGTCGTGGTGATCGGCGGCCTCGGGTCCATGCGGGGCGCCCTCGTCGGCGCGCTCGTCGTCGGCGTGCTCCGGTCCATCGCGATCTCCGTGTACCCGGAGCTCGAGATGCTCCTGATCTATCTGATCGTGATCGCGGTGCTGGTGCTCCGGCCGCGCGGCCTCTTCGGCGGTCCACGCGCGTGAGCGGCCGGTTCGTCCTCGCCCTGGCGCTCGGCGCGACCGTCCTGGCGCCCCTCGTGGCGCCGACCTACCACGTGCTCTTGATGCTGCCGTTCATGGCGTACGCTGTGGCGCTCCTGGGGCTGAATCTCCTCTTCGGGTACACGGGCCTCGTCTCCTTCGGGCACGCGCTGTTCCTCGGCGTCGGCGCCTACACCGGGGCGTTCCTCACGAGCGTCTTCAAGGTCCGCTCGATGGAGGCGATCCTCGCCGCCGCGGCGGCGCTCGGCGCGCTGGTGGCGGCCCCGGTCGGCGCGCTCTGCGTACGCTACGTGAAGATCTACTTCGGGATGCTCACGCTCGCGTTCGGCATGGTCTTCTACACCTTCGTGCTGAAGTTCTACCGCCTGACGGGCGGCGACGAGGGCATGCCCTTCCTGCGCCCGGCGCTCGTCGGGCGGAGCCTCGAGGACCTGCCGAAGACCGACTACCTCGTGGGCCCGTACTACTACTACTCGCTGGCCGTGCTCGTCCTGGCCACCCTCGTCATGTGGCGCATCGTCCGCTCGCCCTTCGGCCTCTGCCTCAAGACCATCCGCGACAATCCGACGAAGGCCGAGACGCTCGGCATCGGCGTCGCGCGCTATCGCTGGTGCGCCTTCGTGATCTCCGCCGTCTACGCCGCGGTCGGCGGCGCCCTCCTCGGGCCTCCGACGGGCAACGTGGATCCGACGCTCGCCTACTGGACGCAGTCGGGCAACATCGTCTTCATGACGCTCCTGGGCGGGTTCGCGAGCTTCTTCGGGCCCGTCCTCGGCGCCTTCGTCTTCATCTACCTTCAAGATCTGGTGATGTCGGTCGTCCCGTTCTGGCGGCTGATCTTCGGCGCGATCCTCGCCGCGATCGTCATCGTCGCCCCCGGCGGGCTCGCGGGGCTCTGGGTCAGGCGGCCGCCCGTCGAGGCCTCGTCCCCGTGATCCTCCGCGCCGAGGGGCTCCGGAAGCTCTACGGCCAGTTCTGCGCGCTCGACGGCGTGAGCCTCGCCATCAGCGCCGGTGAGTTCGTCTCGATCATCGGGCCGAACGGGGCGGGCAAGTCCACGCTCGTCAACGTCCTCACCGGCGTTCTCCGCCCCACCGCCGGCACCGTCACCTTCAGGGACCGCGACGTGAGCGGGATCGGACCCGCCCGCCTGGCCCGCCTGGGGATCGCACGGTCCTTCCAGCTCGTCCAGATCTTTCCGGACCTCACGGTGCTCGAGACGCTCCAGGCGGCGGTGGTCTCGCGTCTCGGGCACGGCACCCGCCTCTTCGCGTCCCTCGCCGCCGACCGCGCCGTTCGAGAGGGCGCGCTCGAGGTCGCCGAGCTGTTCGGTCTGGGCCCGAAGCGTCACGTGCGGGCCCGGCACCTGCCGCAGGGGGACAAGAAGCTCCTCGACGTGGCATCGGCGTTCGCGCTGCGGCCTCAGATCATCCTGCTCGACGAGCCGACGTCCGGCGTGAGCACGGCGGACAAAACGGCGATCATGGAGACGCTCGTCTCGGCCTCCAGGCGGATCGGCGTCCAGGCGATCATCCAGGTCGAACACGACATGGATATCGTCTTCGGCTACTCCGACCGGATCATCGCCCTCCACGAGGGGCGCGTGCTCGCCGACGGCCCGCCGGCCACGATCGAGGCCGACCGGCGCATCGTCGACACGGTCATCGGCCGGCGCGCCCGGGCGCGGTGAGGGCCGGGCCATGCTGACCGTGGACGCCGTCGACGTGTTCATCCAGGCGAGCCACATCTTGCGGTCCGTGTCGCTCAGCGTGGGCCCGCGCGAGGTGGTCTGCCTCGTCGGCCGGAACGGCGCGGGGAAGACGACGACCCTGCGCACGATCATGGGGTACCTGCGCCCGCGCGCGGGCGGGATCGAGTTCCGCGGCCAGTCCATCCACGGCCGCCGGACGCACGAGATCGCGCAGCTCGGCGTCGGCTGGGCGCCGGAGGACAGCGGGATCTTCGCCGACCTCACCGTGGCCGAGAACATCGAGATCGCCACGTGGACGCGGCCCGGGGGGCGCCCTGCCGCGGAGCGCATCGAGCTCGCCTACCGCGTCTTCCCGATGCTCAGGCGGTACGCGGGGCGCAAGGGCCCGGAGCTGAGCGGCGGCGAGCGGAAGATGCTCTCGATCGCGCGGGCCCTCGCGCTCGACCCCGACCTGCTCCTGCTCGACGAGCCTTTCGAGGGGCTCGCGCCCGCGATCATCCCGGCCGTGAGCGAGGGTATCGCGGCGATCACCGAGCTCGGCCGATCGATCCTGATCGCCGAGTCCAACATCCATCACGTGCCCGAGGACATCCGCCGTCTCTACGTGATCGAGCGCGGCGCGATCCTCTTCGCGGGCGGGCTCCAGGATGCCTGGCGCGATCCAAGTCTCACACGTATCATCGGGAGCGCGGCGTGACCCCGCGCGCTGGAGGCCCGACACCATGACGCTGCCCCTCATCCCGACCGCCGTCGTCGGCTCCCACGGAAAACCCGGCTGGTGGTTCGCCGGAGTCAAGGCGTACGAACGCGGCGAGTTCGGCCCCGCCGACCTCGAGGAGATGTTCGACGACGCCGTGCACGCCGCGGTCCGCGACATGGAGACCGCGGGTATCGACGTCATCACCGACGGCGAGGTCCGGCGCCTCGACGGCTACGTGGACTCGTACTACGCGATCATCAAGGGCATCGAGCCCGTCACGGTCCGCCGCAAGGCGGGCCCGTGGGGGTATGACCAGCAGACCCGCTACGAGGCGATCGGCCGGATCGAGACGCCGCCGGGCGGGCTCGGCATCGTCAAGGAGTTCGAGTCCCTCAAGGCCCACACGACCCAACATACGAAGGCGACCTGCGCCGGGCCGCTCACCTTCGGCTCACGGATCCACCCGGGCAAGGTGTACAAGGGCGTCGTGGACGTCGCCGAGCGCTTCGCCGAGGTCATCAATCAGGAGCTGCGCGCTCTCGTGGCCGCGGGCGCCGAGTTCATCCAGATCGACGAGCCCGCGCGTGGCAACGTCTCCGGCGAGGAGATGGCGCGCCTGTTCAACCTGGCCACGGACGGCGTCGGCGTGAGGCTCGGGTATCACATTTGCTTCGGCAATCGCTTCGGACGCTCACGCTTCCAGCGGACGTACGAGCCGTACTTCCCCGGGATCTTGAAATCACGGGCCCACCAGTTCGTGCTGGAGTTCGCGAGCCGCGAGATGGCCGAGCTCGACCTCTGGAAGACTCACGGCGATGGGCGCGAGCTCGGCGCGGGTGTGGTGGACGTGAAGGGCTTCGCCCAGGACACAGCGGAGGACGTCGCGAAGCGTATCCGCAGGGTCCTCAACGTCTGCCCGGCCGAGAAGCTCACGGTCAACCCCGACTGCGGCTTCGGCTGGTCGCCGCGCTACATGTGCAACCAGAAGCTCGCGGCCCTGGCCGGCGGCGCGGCCCTCGTGCGGAAGGAGCTCCAAGGCCGCCGCTGACGGCTCCATCGCTCGCAGGGGGGCGCCCTGCTCTTCGAGACCCACTACCACCGCAATTTGCCAAGAACTGAGCCTGGATGCTAATGTCCTTCACAAGAGACCTCATGGACTCCGCGGGGGCCGCCGAAGCGCGTGAGCGGGTAACGAAGTGGATCGAGCAGACCCGGCAGCTGTTCAGCGTGCTGCCGGAGCTGCTCGTGACCGACACCCATGCCAACGAGCGGGTGAGCGCGGCCGAGAAGGAAGTCGAGCGGCTTCGCAGGGAGCTCGAAGATCTGAAGCGGGAGAACCACCAACTCCGTGGCGAGCGGGACGAGATCGCCCAGGCAATGACCGCGGTCGCCCAGAGGCTCGGCTTCTTGCCGCGGAAGAGCCCCTTCGAACGCACCCATGCGGGGGACCACACGAAGCCGGGCGAGCTCGCCAAGCCCGGTGAGCCTGCGAGGCCGGGCGAGGTCGCAAAGCCCGGCGAGCCGCCGAAGCTGGAGCCCCAGAAGGCAGGCGAGTCGCCCAAGGCCACCGACCACCCGAAGGTCTGAGCGCGGGCACCGCGCCCCCCGACGCGTTGCGCTTAGCGCGACGCGTCCTTCTTCAAGGTCAGGGTCAGATCGTACTTCTTCTCTGCCTTCGGGTCCGGGTTGAAGACGGCGACCCAGAGCGTGGCGCAGTCCCTCCCGAGCGCGGGCACCGAGCTTCCTTCCGGTACCAGACGGACCACCTCTGACTTGAGATCCGCGCGACCCACGGGCGGCATCGTCAGGAGCCACGCGTCGTTGGACTCGGCGCGGCCCTCCTTCAGCTTCACGTCCATCTCGCGCGGCTCCCTGAAGTCCGCGGCGACCGCGAAGAACCGAACGGTGAGCGGCGGGAGCGTCACGGGGAACCGGTGATCGGCGAACCGCTGCCTGTCGTTCGTGAGGCGCTGCGTGGTGTGGTCCGGATCGCCGACCCGTGGACTCGGGTGGGTGAAGATGCTCGTCTCCGTCGCCGACTCTAAAATTCGCGCCTGAGTCCAGAGACCCGGCTCCGGGACCGCGGCGAGCAGGACACTCTTGACGAACTCTGGGTACTGCTCGGCCAGCCGGGCCTCGTCGATCAGGAACTTGTAGAGGTGGGCGCCGACCGACGGCGCCGCCTTGCCGGGCACGAACGTCTTCAGGCTGTTGAGCGCCTTGGTCACGATCCCCGGGCGCTGCCGCTCGACGAAATCGAGCAGTACCGAGTAGCCATAGGCGAGCAGCCCCTCCTCGTACTCGGCGGACTGCTGGATCGGGACGCTGAGGAGATAGGCGTACTTCCCGAGCTCCTGCTTCACGCCCGCCTTGAAGTCGATGGTGCCTTTCCAGCTCGTCCACCGGGCCCATGCCGAGACCCACCACTGGGCACCCTCGTCCAGGGCCGCCGTCTCGACGACCTGCGGCGCACTGTCCTCCTCCGGGGCCGGTGCCGCCGCAGCGACTTCTTGCTTTACCGGCGCGGCCGGTGGCGGCGGTGCAGCGGGAGCCGGTGGGGGTGATGCACCGGGAGCCCGTGGACGCGGCGCAACAGGAGCCGGTGGAGGCGGCGCAGCCGGAGCCGGTGGAGGCGGCGCAGCAGGGGCCGGTGGAGGCGGCGCAGCGGGAGCCGGTGGAGGCGGCGCAGCAGGGGCCGGTGGAGGCGGCGCAGCAGGAGGCGGTGGAGGCGGCGCAGCCGGAGCCGGAGCGACGGGCGGGGCCGGCGGAGCCGGAGACGGCGCAGGAGGTGCGTAAAACGGAGAGGGAGGCGGCGCATGGGGTGCGGCCGACGGAGCGGGAGACGCTGCTGCCGGCGCGGCCGGCGAAGCCAACAGCGGCGCGGGGGGCTGGACGCGCGGCGCAACCGACGGCGCGGCCGCCACGACGACGGGCCCCACCGGCTCCTCCACCGTCTTCGGGCGCGGCGCGGGTCGCTCCGGCGCGCGCGGGAGATCGGCCGGGCCGGCGACGAGCTTACCGCGTGTGGCCGCCACTGTGAGTGTCCGACCGAACAATCGCGTGACGCTGTCCTCGAGCACGGCGAACTTCGCGTCGTCGAGATGCTCGCGACCCTCGATCAGCGTGAGCAGCGCTGAGAAGGCGGGCGTGGCCTCCACGATCACCGCCGCGCTCTCCGCCGTGGGCCCCTTCGGATCGAGCACCGCAGCGCGAATCTCTCGCGCCTTCGCCTGGCACTCGAGCAGCGCGGCGAAGTTCGGGTCGTCCACGTGGTTGATGGTCATGATGCGGTCCAGGACCACGAGGACGCGCCGTCGCGCCTCGGCCAATGTCGCGCGCCTGGGCTCGTTCGCGGTCGCCTCCGCCAGCGCCCGGACCACGGGCTCGAGCGCCTTGAGGCCATCGATCGCGGTGGGTGCCGGGGCCGTGACACCGAGGGTGCGCGCCGCGTCGAGGACGCTCGAGCGCAGGTCGATGAACTCGCCGCGCGCGGCGGCGAACTCCTCGAGCAGCGAATCGGGGGGCAGTGTGCCTGCCCCCTCGAGCTCGCGCGCCGCCTGGGCGAGCTTCGCCGCCAGTCCTGCGAACCGTCGGCTCAGCGCGGCGAGGTTCTTGACGAGATCGTCCGCCGTCGGCGTCATGGAATGCTGCCGATTTTAGGCGTGCGCCAAGGAGGTGTCAAACCCGCCGGCCCCGGTCGGGGTGGAAGGGCGCTACTCCGTCGTGACGCGGAGCACTTCCTCGAGCGTGGTCACGCCCTCGAGCACCTTCAGCAGGCCGGCCTCGCGGAGCGTCTTCATGCCTTGCTTCGCCGCGACGTCCCTGATCTCGTTGACGAAGGTGCTGGCGAGGATGAGGCCACGGATCTCGGGCGTCGCAGCGAGGACCTCGTAGAGCGCGATCCGCCCCTTCATCCCGGTGAAGTGGCACGCGTCGCAGCCCCGACCCTTGTAGAGCGTACACCGCCCGATGCCGAGGGGCGCGTGGCCGTACGGGATCAAGAGCTGCTCGTCGGCTTCGTAGGGCTCGCGGCACTTCTGGCAGACCTTGCGCGCCAGCCGCTGCGCGACGACGAGGCGGAGCGACGACGAGAGGAGGAAAGGCGGAACGCCCATATCCGTCAGCCGCGAGATGCTCTCCGCAGCGCTGTTCGTGTGGAGCGTGCTCAGCACGAGGTGCCCGGTCAGGGCCGCCCGGACCGCGATCTGAGCCGTCTCCTGGTCGCGCATCTCGCCGACGAGGATGACGTCGGGGTCGTGGCGCAGGAACGAGCGGAGGGCCGCGGCGAAGGTGCGGCCGATCTCGTCGCTGACCTGGACCTGCGTCGCGCCCGGCAACTCGTACTCCACGGGGTCCTCGACGGTCACGATGTTCCGCTCCTTCGAGTTGAGCGTGTTGAGCGCCGAGTAGAGGGTCGTGGTCTTGCCCGAGCCGGTCGGCCCGGTGATGACGATCAGGCCGTGCGGCGCGCCGACCGCCTTCTGGAAGTCCCCCAACGCGGCCGGCTCGAACCCGAGCTGGGTCAAGTCAGTCTTCAGCGACTGCTTGTCGAGGAGTCGGAGCACGACGCTCTCGCCGAAGACCGACGGGAGGACCGAGACCCGGAAGTCGATCTCGCGCGACTGCTGGCGGAGCTTGATGCGTCCGTCCTGCGGCAGTCGCCGCTCGGCGATGTCGAGGTTCGCCATGATCTTGAGGCGCGAGACGAGCGCCGGCTCGACCCGCTTGGGCGGCGCCATCACTTCGTGCAGGATGCCGTCGATCCGGTACCTGATCCCCAGAGTCCCGTCGCCCGGGTCGACGTGGATGTCGGAGGCGCCGCGCTTCATCGCGTCGAGCAGGATCGAGTTCACCAGCCGGACGATAGGCACCTCGTCGGCCGACGACCGCAGCTCGTTGAGGTCGACCTGACCGTTCGCCTCCTGGCCCTTGACGATCTCGACCTCGGAGGCCTCCGCCTCGACCTCCGAGAGCGCGTCCGCGACCGTCAGCCCCCCCCTCTCGTAGTAGCGCTCGATCGCCTGCCGGATGATCGACGGCGGCGCGATGGTCGGCACGACCTTGAGACCCGTCATGAAGGCGACGTCATCGAGCGCCGACAGGTTGGTCGGGTCCCCGACGGCCAGCGTGACCGAGCCGAGCGTCCGGCCGATCGGGACGACGCCGTACTTGCGCGCGATCCGACTCGGGATCACTGCGATGGTCTCGGGGGCGATCTTTTCAGGGAACGCGACCTCGGGGATGCCGTAGTGGCGCGAGAGGAAATGGACCAGCCGGTCTTCGGTGATCAGCCTGAGGCGGACCAGGATCTCGCCGAGCTTCTCGCCCGTTCGCTTCTGATCGCTGAGCGCCTGATCGATCTGCGGCTGTGTGATCAGGCCGTCGGAGACGAGCAGATCGCCGAAGCGCCGGCCGACCGGCGCCTGGCTCGGGCCACGGGGGGCGATCAGCGTGCCGCCGATCTTGCCTTCCTCGGCCTCGCGCCCGGTCTCCAGTAGTTTTGTGATTTCCTGCCGTCGTCCGGTTTTCATCATTCGTGGCTCGACCCACACTCCGCAATCCAGATGCCAGCCCCAGGGGTTTCCCGGATCGTGGAAAAACAGGAATTTAGCAGTGGCCGCGGCTGGCCACCGCCGCCCGGGGCCGGCCAGTTTCGTTGCAGGGTGGCCAGTTTTCTTTCTGCTAGACTCCACGCCGTGGCACTGGCGCTGGACGGGATCGTCGTCGTGGACCTCACACAGAACGTCGCCGGCCCCTTCTGCACGCAGATCCTCGGCGACATGGGGGCCGAGGTCGTCAAGGTGGAACGCCCGGCACGGGGCGACGACGCCCGCGCGTGGGCCCCGCCGTATTGGGGGAACGAGAGCGCCACGTTCCTGGCGATGAACCGCAACAAGAAGAGCCTCGCCCTGGATCTCAAGGTGGACGGCGGGCTCGAGGTCCTCCGGCGCCTGATCGCGCGCGCTGACGTCTTCGTGCAGAGCCTCCGCGCCGGCGCGCTCGGCGAGCTCGGGCTCGACTTCGCGGGCGCCGCCCGGATCAACCCGCGACTCGTCTATTGCTCGATCACGGCGTTCGGAGCGCGCGGGCCGCTCGCGGACCTGCCCGGGTACGATGCGCTCATGCAGGCGTACGGGGGGCTCATGTCGGTCAACGGTCACCCCGGCCAGGAGCCCGCGCGGGTGGGCACGTCGATCGTGGACATGGGGACGGGCATGTGGGCGGCGCTCGGGATCGTCGCGGCGCTCCGGCAGCGCGACACAACAGGCCACGCCGTCGAGGTCACGACCGCGCTCTTCGAGACGGCCCTGATGTGGGTCTCGTACCACGCGATGGGCTACTTGGGCTCCGGCGAGGTGCCGCAGCCGCAGGGCTCGGGCACGGCGATGATCGCGCCCTACCAGGCCTTCCCCACGGCGGACGGCTACGCGATGGTCGCCGCCGGATCGGACGCGCTCTTCCACCGGCTCGCCGCAGCGCTCGGCGCGCCGCGGCTCGCGGACGACGCGCGCTTCACGGACAACCCCTCGCGCGTCCGGCACCGCGGGGAGCTCGTCGCGGCGCTGTCGGCGATCACGCGCGAGCTCAAGACCGCCGACCTCCTCGAGCGCCTCCGGGTCGCCGGTGTCCCGAGCGCGCCGATCCTCACGGTGGACGCCGTGCTCGCGGAGCCGCAGACGCGCGCGAGCGGCATGCTGGTTGGGGCGCCGCACCCGCGCATCCCGGACTACCAGAGCGTCGGGCTCCCGATCCTCTGGAACGATCACCGACCAGAGGTGCGTCGCGTGCCGCCGCGCCTCGGCGAGCACTCGGCCGACGTGCTGACCTGGCTCGGCTACACCCTCGACGACGTCCGGGCGCTTCGCGCGCAACGAGTCATCCAATGACGGCGCTGGCGGACCGGAGCCAGGCCGCCCCTTGCTCAGGCCACCCACGGAGTTTTCCGGCCTCGCGGACCCCGCTCCAATGACGGCGCCGTATCGTCACCTGCTCGTCGAGCGCTCGGCCGATGGCTTTGTGGTGACCGTCACGCTCAACCGCCCCGAGCAGATGAATGCGATGAATACGGCGATGGGCGCGGACCTCCTCGCCTGCTTCGACGGGCTCCATCACGACCCCCTCGTCCGCGCGGTCGTCATCACCGGCGCCGGCGACCGCGCGTTCTGCGCGGGCGGCGACCTCAAGGAACGCAACGAGATGACGGACGAGGCGTGGCGGGCCCAGCACGTCATCTTCGAGCAGGCGGCGTCCCGGATCTTGAAGACGCCGGTGCCCGTGATCGCCGCCGTCGAAGGCTTCGCCCTCGCCGGGGGCTGCGAGCTCGCGGCCCTCGCGGACTTCATCGTCGCGAGCGAGACGGCGGTGTTCGGCGTCCCCGAGACGACGCTCGGGATCTTCCCGGGGATCGGGGGCACCCAGCTCCTGCCCCGGATCCTCGGGGCGCCGCTCGCCAAGGAGCTGATCTTCACGGGGCGACGCATGAAGGCCGACGAAGCGAAGGCCGCGGGACTCGTCAATCACCTCGTCCCCCGAGGGGGGGCGCGCGCGAAAGCGCTCGAGCTCGCCGAGGCGATCGCGCGGAACGGCCCGATCGCCGTGCGCCAGGCGAAGAAGGCGATCGCGTACGGTCTGGAGACGGACCTCGACACCGCGATGATCCTGGCGATCGAGGCGTACAATGCCACCGTGGTGACGGAGGACAGGCGCGAGGGCGTCCGCGCCTTCAACGAGAAGCGCAAGGCGCAGTTCAAGGGCAGGTAGGGACGACGACGATGGCGGCGATCAACCTCACGCTCACGGACGAGCAACGGGCCCTCAGGGCGGGTGTGCTCGAGATCTGCCGGCGCTATCCGGGTGAGTACTGGCGCGAGCTCGACGCGCGGCGCGAGTATCCCGAGAAGTTCGTCAACGAGCTGACGCAGGCCGGCTACCTGGCGGCGCTGATCCCGCAGGAATACGGCGGCGCCGGGCTCGGCATCGTGGAGGGTGCCCTGATCCTCGAGACGATTCACGCCGCGGGCGGCAACGCCGCGGCCTGCCACGCGCAGATGTACATCATGGGCACGCTCCTGCGTCACGGCTCGGCCGAGCAGAAGCGCCGGTACCTGCCCAAGCTCGCGACCGGTGAGCTCCGGCTGCAGGCGTTCGGCGTGACCGAGCCGAACTCGGGGTCGGACACGACGAAACTCGCGACGACCGCGGTGCGTCGGGGCGACCGGTACATCGTCAACGGGCGCAAGATGTTCATCTCGCGCGTGCTCCAGTCGGACCTCATGCTGCTGCTGGCGCGCACGACGCCGGTCGATCAGGTCAAGCGGCGGACCGACGGCCTCTCGGTCTTTCTCGTCGACATCCGCAACCTCACCGGCCTCGAGGTCCGCCCGCTCCGGATGATGATGAACCACTCGACGAACGCGCTCTTCTTCGATGACGTCGAGATCCCGGCCGACAGCCTGATCGGTGAGGAAGGGGCGGGATTCGCCTACATCCTCGACGGCATGAACGCCGAGCGGATCCTCGTCGGGTCGGAGTCGATCGGGGACGGCCGGTGGTTCGTCGACAAGGCGGTGACCTACTCGAGCCAGCGGGTCGTCTTCGGCCGGCCGATCGGCGCGAACCAGGGCGTGCAGTTCCCGATCGCCAAGGCGCACACCGCCGTCGAAGCGGCCGCGCTCATGCGCGACAAGGCCGCGGCGCTCTTCGACGCCGGCCAGCCGTGCGGGCCCGAGGCCAACATGGCCAAATACCTCGCGGCGGAGGCGGCGTGGGAGGCGGCCAACGCGTGCATCGACTGCCACGGCGGGTACGGGTTCGCCGAGGAGTACGACGTAGAGCGCAAGTTCCGCGAGTGCCGCCTCTACAAGACCGCGCCGGTCAACAACAACCTCGTCCTCGCGTACGTCGGCGAGCACGTCCTGGGGATGCCGCGCTCCTACTGATTAATGTCGGGGGGAGCGACCGCCGCTCCCCCCGACAGCCCCCCACCAGATCGGAGGGGGCGAGGCGCCCCCTCCGATACCTCCCCATCGGTCGCGCCGGCGGAGCCGGCGCGAGATCTGCGTGCGTCCTCCTGACCTTTGGATCGCTCGGCGTCGACCGAGCGGTGCCGCGCGACCGCTCGAGGAGCGTGCCCGGGAGCGTCGTGCTAGAGTTTGGTCACGGCGAAGGCTGGAGGAGACCATGAAGCTTCCCGACCGCGTGACGATCTGCGAGGTGGGAACCCGTGACGGGTTCCAGATCGAGCCGGATTTCATCCCGACCGAGCTCAAGGTCGAGGTCGTGACGCTCCTCGCCGAGGCGGGCATGCCACGGATCGAGGTCACCTCGTTCGTCCATCCCAAGGTGGTGCCTCAGCTGCGCGATGCCGAGGAGGTCATGGCGAAGATCCGCCGCCGGCCGGGTACGCGCTACGCGGCGCTGGTGCCGAACGACAAGGGCGCGGTGCGGGCGGTGGACGCGGGCGTGGACGCGATCCACACGGTCGTCTCGGCGAGCGAGAGCCACAACCTCGCCAATGTGAACATGACGATCGCCGAATCGATCCAGAAGCTCACCGCGGTCATGCGCGTGGCCGAGCGGGCCAGGGTGCCCGTGGGCTGCGGCATCTCGACCTCGTTCGGCTGCCCGTTCGAGGGCGACGTCCCCCTGCCACACCTCGAGAGCGTCGTCCGTCGCCTCGTGGACATCGGCGCCCGCGCGGTCGGCCTCGCGGACACGACGGGCATGGCCAACCCCCGCCAGGTCGGCCGGGTCTTCGACGTCTTGATCGGCCGCTTCCCGGGGGTCGAGTGGACGCTCCACACCCACGACACGCGCGCGATGGCGATCCCGAACATCCTCGCCGCGATGGAGTGCGGCGTGACGCATTTCGATTCTTCCGTCGGCGGCCTGGGCGGGTGCCCCTTCGCCCCGGGCGCCTCGGGGAACGTCTGCAGCGAGGACCTCGTCCACTGCCTCGACGCGATGGGTGTCGAGACCGGGATCGACCTCGACAAGCTCATCGCGGCCTCCAGGCGCGTCCAGGCGATCGTCGAACGAACGCTGCCCGGTCAGATCGTCAAGGCGGGCAAGGCCACGCGCCGCTACCCGCTCCCCGACGGCGTCGCCGCACGACTCCCCGGTCGAATGACGAGCGACTCGCAGAACGCAGCCGGGTCGCGCCTTGGCACCGGCCACCCGGCGATCGCTCCGGCCTCGCGGCCCCCGCTCCAGTGACCAAGCGGGCGCGTCGCATGCTCGCGCTGATGGACCGCGCGACGACGCTCTGGCACATCCCCGTTGTCGGGCGGGCGAAGGGTCGCGTGATCCGGCGGCTCATCGAGCGTCACCGGCCCACGCGCGCGATCGAGATCGGCTCGCTCCTCGGCTACTCGGCGATCCTGATCGCGGGGGCGTTGCCGCCGCGGGGCCGGCTGATCTGCGTGGAGTCGAACCCGTACCTCGCGAAGTTCGTGAAGAGCAACGCCGAGGTCGCCGGGCTCGGGCGGCGGGTCAAGGTCGTCGCGGGCGACGCGCTGCGCGTCATCCCGCTCCTGTCCGGGCGCTTCGACTTCGTCCTCATCGACGCCGCCAAAGAGGACTACCTCGACTATCTGCGCCAGCTCGAGCCGAAGCTCGTGCCGGGCGCGGTGGTCGTCGCCGACAACACTGGCATCTTCCGCCGCGACCTGGCGCCGTACCTCGAACACGTGCGCGACAGCGCCGGCCGCTGGCTGTCGCGCGAGCACGACTTCGGCGGCGACGCGATGGAGGTCTCGATCCTCCGCGGCTAGCGCGGGAGCGGACGCGGCGCCGGGCCGACGTACTCGGCCCGGGGCCGGATGAGCCGGTTGTCGGCGTATTGCTCCAGCGCGTGCGCGCACCACCCCGCGACCCGCCCCACGGCGAAGATCGCCGTGCAGAAGTCCGGCGAAATGCCGAGCGCGTCGTAGACGACGGCCGAGAAGAAATCCACGTTCACCGGGAGCGTCGTGCGTGCGCGCATCGCGTCGTACACGCGCTCGGCCACGTCGAAGAGCCGCTGCCGACCGGTGGCCTCCGCCATGGATTTCGCCATCCCGCGCAGCACCCGGGCACGGGCATCGTCGACCTTGTAGACGCGGTGGCCGAAGCCGGGCACCCGCGCCCTCGGGTCGCCGCGCACGTGCCGCGAGAGCGCCGCCCACGCCCCGAGGCGCCGCTCCACGAACGCCTCGGCGCACGCGGGGTCGCCGATCTCGCGCAGCATCGCGAGCACGTCCTCGTTGGCGCCGCCGTGGCGGGGCCCCTTCAGGGTCGCGATCGCCGCCACGACGGCGGCGTGGAGGTCGGCGAGGGTCGCGATCGCCACGCGCCCGGCGAACGTCGAGGCGTTGAACTCGTGGTCGGCGTGGAGCGTCAGAACCACGTCGAGCACCCGTGCCACTTCGGGCGCGGGCGCCCGGCCGCTGAGCAGCTCGAGGAAGTACGTGGCGTGCGAGTCCATCCCCGGGGCCTCGACCGGCGCTTGCCCCGTGCGGATCCGCTGCCACGCGGCGACCGTCTCCGGCACCAGGGTCATCAGCCGGACCGCCTTGCGCAGATTCGCCTCCCGATCGCTCGAGCGTGCGTCGGGATCGTGGGCGGCGGCGAGCGACACCGCCGTCCGCAGCGCGTCGAGCGGGTGGGTGTCGCGCGGCAGGCGCTCGAGGAGTGCCTTGACCGGCGCGGGCAGGCCGCGCGCCGCCCGCAGGCGCGCGGCGAACGCCACCGCCTCGGCCGTCGACGGCAGCTCGCCAAACCAGAGCAGCGCCGTCACGTCCTCGAAGCTCACCGCCCGCGCCAGGTCGCCGATCTCGTAGCCGCGGTAGTAGAGCCGCCCGGCCTCGCCGTCCACCCGGCAGATCGCCGAGCGCGCCGCGATCACGTCCTCGAGCCCCGCCTTCCACGCCGTCTCCATGCCGCCCTCCCGGAAGGTCTGCGCCGCGATCGTCTATAGTTGATTATACTTGATTAATATTGACTCTGGTACTCATGGCTGGACCGGCTCCCGGGAGCCTGTTAGCGTCGAAGGCGAGCGAGCGGGGAGGATGGTCACCATCGAGGGCGAGGAGTACCTGACCGTGCGGGAGGCCGCGCGCCTGTTGGGCGTCAAGCCCGCGACGCTCTACGCCTACGTGAGCCGCGGCGTGCTGCGGAGCTACCGCCAGGGGATCAAGCGCCAACGCCTCTACCGCCGCGCGGAGATAGAGGGCTTGCTGCGCCTGGTGCCGAGCCGCGAGCGCGGCTCCAACGTGGTCCCGCTGAGGGCGCGTCGTCGCGCCGCGCCCCCGATTCCGCTGGCGGAGTCGTGGATCCGCGACTGATGGTCGCGCGAGGCGAGGCGGCTCCTCCGACGAGGCGTGTCTAAGATAGTGCTGCGGCGCGCCGCCTACCTGACCCCTGGGCGCGACCTCTCCACGGCGGTGGAGTTGGCCCGGCGCGCCGAGGCCCTCGGCTACGAGAGCGTCTGGGTCACTCAGGGCCTCGGTCGCGACTCATTTCTCGTCCTTGCCGCGTACGGGGCGGCCACCACGCGTCTCGGGCTGGGCGTGGGTGTCGTCCCGATCTATCCGCGCCACCCGGTCGCGATGGCTCAGGCGGCGCTCACGCTCGCCGAGACCACGGGCGGGCGCTTCACGCTCGGGATCGGCGTGAGTCACCGCGCGACGATGGAGGCGATGCTCGGGCTCGCCCTCGACGCGCCGCTCGCCGTCATGCGCGAGTACGTTGCGGTGCTGCGGGGAGCCCTGGACGCCGGCGCCGACTTCGAGGGCCGGCACTTCCGCGTTCGATGGAGTCTCGCGCTCCCCGAGCGGCCGGCGCCGCCGCGGATCTACCTCGCCGCGCTCTCCCGCAAGATGCTGGAGCTGGCTGGTGAGATCGCCGACGGCGCGATCCTCTGGCTCTGCCCGCCCGCCTACGTCCGCGAGGTCGCGCTGCCGGCGCTCGAGCGCGGGCGGAAGCGCACGGGCAAAGCACTCGCGGGCTTCGAGATCGTCGCCGCGGTGCCGCTCGCGGTCACCCGCGATGTGGCAGGCGCGCGCGCGGCGTTCCGTACGGAGCTGGCGCGCTATCTCGCGCTCCCCTTCTACCGTGCGATGCTCGTGGGGAGCGGCCTCGGTGAAGGTGTGCGGGCCTTCGACCGCGATGGCGAGGTCCCCGAGACGCTCGCCGGCGGGCTCGGCGCGGTCGGTGACTCCGCCGCCGGGCGCGCGTACGTCGCCGCGTACCGTGACGCCGGTGTCACGCTCCCTGCGATCCGCCCGATCACCTTCCCCGACGCGCCCTGGTACCGGCGATCCCTCGAAGAAGCCGCGGTGTGGTAGTGCGAGCCGAGCGGCGGCCGCGGAGGCTCGGCGACGCGCGCCGCGAGGCGAGTCTGTGATCCTGGTAGTGCGAGCCGCAGGGCGTCGCGGGGCTGGGGCCCCGCCGACCGAGGCGAGCCTATGAACGTGGTAGTGCGAGCCGAGCGGCGGCCGCGGAGGCTCGGCGACGCGCGCCGCGAGGCGAGTCTGGGACCCGGATCGTGCGAGCCGCAGGGCGTCGCGGGGCCGCAGGGCGAGCCGCAGCCGTAGGCGAGGCGAGTCTGTGACCCGGCGATCTTCGATGCTGGCGCTCGCAGGGCTCGTCGCCGGTTGCGCATGGGGCGGCCACAACGGCACGCGGCTCCTTCCGGCCGACCGGGGCGCCGCCGTGATGTACGTCGCTCTCGGGGACAGCACGGTCGAGGGCGTCGGCGCGTCGAGCCCCGAGCGAAACTACGTCAGTCGGGTCTACGCGCGCCTCCGCAGCGTGTACCCCGACGCGCGCCTCGCCAACCTCGGCGTGGGCGGCGCCACCTCGGCCCACGTGCTCGTGCGCCAGCTCGACCGGGCCATCGCGCTGGGTCCACACCTCGTCACCCTCTCGATCGGGCCCAACGACATTACCGGACGGGTGTCGGTCGAAACCTATGAGAAGAACCTCGAGACCATCCTCGGGCGGCTCACCTACGGGACAACGGCAGTCGTCGTCGCGAACCTGATCCCCGACCTCGGGGTGACGCCGCGCTTCAATGGGAGCCGGGAGCGCGCCACCGTCGCCGCGCGCACCGTCCGCTTCAACGACGCGCTCGCGCGTCGAGCCCGAGCCCACGGCGTGCAGCTCGTCGACCTGTACGCCGCGAGCCAGCGGGAAGTCCCCCTCCGACCCGAGCTCATCGGATCCGACGGCTACCACCCGTCTGACGCAGGCTACGCACGCTGGGCGGAGCTACTCTGGGAGGGGGTCGAGGCACGCATTGTGTCACAGTAAACACGCGCGCCCGGAGCGCCGTCGGAGGAGTACAGGAGGATGGTCGTGATGCGGACCGGACTCGCGGTGTTGGGAGTCCTCGCCCTGGGCGTCGGCCCCGTGGAGGCTGGCGACGTGAAGATCGTCGTCAACGACGCGGCGCCGTTTGCGCTGCAGCGCGCCACGATTGCGCCCGGCAGTCAGGTCGTCGTCAGCAGCCCGAGCCGGGTCACCGTCGGTCCCTCGAGCCAGGTCGTCGTCAACGCGCCGAGTCGGATCGTCGTCGCTCCGCCGAGCCGGGTCATCGTCAACGCGCCGAGCCGGATCATCGTCTCAACGCCGCCCGTCCTGGTGTTCCCGGTGTACGTGGCCCAGCCGCGGCGCTGCTTCGTCCCCGGATACTGGGCGTACGCCTGGGTCCCCCAGAGCTACCAGTACGGCGCCTGGGTTGACGGTCAGTACTCGGCGGAGGGGCTCTGGCTCGAGGGGCACTGGGAGCCACGCACCTACTCTTGGGGCTCTTACCAGCCGTACTGGATTCCCGAGAGCTCGTCCGACTGCTAGGAGGGCGCGACGGTCCCCGTCGCATAGACTCGCCGCCCGAGGCACGCGTGGCCCCATGATACAACTGTAGGCCCATGCGGGCCTACGCGCTCTCGCGCCTCGCCCAGACCGTGCTCGTCGTCTTCCTCTCGCTCACGGCGGTGTTCATGATGGTGCGGCTGTCGGGCGATCCGGTGCTCCTGTTCATGCCGATGGACATCCAGGCAAAGGACGTCAACGAGTTCCGCCAGCGGCTCGGCTTCAACGACCCCGTGCCGGTCCAGTACGCACGCTTCGTCGCCGGTGCGGTCCGCGGCGACTTCGGTGAGTCGCTCCGCTACCGGCGCGACGCGTTGGGTCTCGTGCTCGAGCGCCTCCCCGCGACCTTCCTCCTCGCCGCGACGTCCCTCCTTCTGACGATGTGCGTGGCCGTGCCGCTCGGCGTCCTGTCGGCGGTGCACCGGAACACGCCGCTCGACCACGCCGGCACGGTCGTGACCGTCCTCGGCCAGGCGACGCCTGGTTTCTGGCTCGGCCTGATGCTGATCTACGTCTTCTCGGTGAGGCTCCGGTGGCTGCCGACGGGCGGGACGGGCGGGCTCGCCCACCTGGTCATGCCCTCGATCGTGCTCGCCGCGTTCTTCTCCGCGCGGATCGCCCGGCTCACGCGCTCGGCCGTCCTCGACGTCCTGGGCGCGGAATACATCCTGACCGCACGCGCGAAGGGCCTCCGCGAGACGCGCGTGATCGGCAAGCACACGCTGCGCAACTCGGCGATCCCGATCGTGACGCTCGCGGGTCTCGAGGCGGGGCAGGTGCTCGGGGGCGCCGTGATCACCGAGACGATCTTCGCGTGGCCGGGGCTCGGCCGGCTCACGGTGCAGGCGCTCCTCAACCGGGACTTCCCCATCGTCCTCGCCGCGGTCTTCGTCGTCTCGGTCGTCTATACCTTGATCAACCTCACGGTCGACCTCCTCTACGGGTGGCTCGATCCGCGGGTGCGGCTCCGGTGAGCGCGGCGCTCAGGCGCTGCCAGCTCAAGGCGTGGCTCGGCATCGGTCTCACCGTCGCGGTCGTGGTGGCGGCGGGAGCGGCGCCCTGGCTCGCGCCCCACGACCCGCTCGCGACCGATTTCGCCGCGAGCCTCAGCCCGCCGGGCTCGCCCGGCCACCCCCTCGGCACCGATCAGCTCGGCCGGGACCTCCTGGCGCGCGTCCTCCATGGCGCGCGGCTCGCGCTCTTCATCGGCGTCTGCACCGTGGTGATCACCGCCGCCGTCGGCGGGGTGCTCGGCCTCGTCGCGGGGTTCGTCGAGCGGTGGCCCGCCGCTCTGCTCATGCGTCTGGCCGACGTCCAGCTCTCGTTCCCGTTCATCCTGCTCGCCATGACCATCAACGCCATCGTGGGCCTCGGGCTCCGGAACATCATCCTCAGCCTTTCGGCCGCCGGATGGGTCGTGTATGCTCGCGTCGTGCGCGGCGAGGTGCTGTCCGTCAAGCAGCGCGATTTCGTGCAGGCGGCATCGGCGCTCGGGATGAGCCGCCTCCGCGTCCTGTTCCGGCACGTCCTGCCGAACGTCGTGCCCTCCATCATCGTCGTCGCGAGCCTCCAGTTCTCGTCCTTCATCGTCGCGGAGGCCGCGATAAGTTTTCTCGGGTTCGGGGTGCAGCCTCCGACGCCCGCGTGGGGCAGCATGCTGTCCGAGAGCCGCGATTTTCTATACGTCGCGTGGTGGCTCGCCGCGTTCCCCGGCGCCGCGCTCGCCCTCACGGCGCTCAGCGTCAACCTGCTCGGCGACTGGCTCCGCGACACGCTGGACCCAAAGCTCAGAGTCTGACCCCGCGGCATGACGAGCCACTTCTTCGCGTACCTGTCCCGGATGAAGTTCATCCGCCGCTGGGGGCTCATGCACAGCACGTACCCCGAGAACATCCAGGAGCACAGCCTGCGCGTCGCGCAGATCGCCCACGCGCTCGCGATCATCAAGAACCGGCTCTTCGGTGGCGACGTCGATCCCGAGCGAACCGTGGCGCTGGCGCTCTACCACGACACGAGCGAGGTCCTCACCGGCGACCTGCCCGCGCCGGTCAAAGAGTTCAACCCCGACATCAAGCACGCCTACCACGCGATCGAGGCCGCGTCCCGAGAGAAGCTCCTCGGGATGATCCCCGGCGCGCTCCGGCCCGACTACGAGCCGTACTTCAGCCCGCGCGAGGCGGACCGGGTCCACCGCGACCTCGTGCGCGCCGCGGACAAGCTGTGCGCCTACATCAAGTGCCTCGAGGAGGTCGGCGCCGGCAATCCGGAGTTCGCCCAGGCGGAGAAGGCCTTGCGGGCGGCCGTCGAGCGGATCGACCTGCCGGAAGTCCGCTACTTCCTGGAGACCTTCGTGCCGAGCTTCAGGCTCACGCTCGACGAGCTCCACTGACCTGACTGGTTGTATCCTTGATCCCCCGATGAGACCCAAGGAGGCTCTATGCGCCGCCTGAACGTCCCGCTCGCCCTCGCGATCGCCCTCGGGCTCGCCGGCGCGGGCGCCGCCCTGGCCCAGGACCGCGCCCGGACCAAGGAGGTCGTGATCGGTCTCGGCGCCGAGCCGCGGACGATGCTCGCCGTCACGATCGTGGACTGGACGACGAACACCCAGCTCGAGCACATCTACGACCGGCTCCTCGACCGCGACGCGCGGACGCTCAAGCCGAAGCCCATGCTCGCGACGGGCTGGCGGATCGTCAACGACACCGCGTGGGAGTTCACGCTCCGCCAAGGCGTGCGGTTCCACAACGGCGAGCCCTTCAACGCCGAGTCGGTGAAGGCGACGATGGAATACCTCCAGAACCCGGCGAGCAAGAGCCACTACGCCGCGTACTGGAAGCTCGTGAAGGAGGTCCAGATCGTCAACGACTCCACGGTGCGCTTCGTGACCGAGAAGCCGTGGCCGAGCCTCATCGACCGCGCCTCGCTCACCGACTTCCTCGTCCTCCCCGCCAAGGCGCTCCGGGAGCTCGGCCCGGCGAAGCTCGCCGAGAGGCCCATCGGCACCGGGCCCTTCAAGTTCGTCGAGTGGAAGCGCGACGAGCGGCTCGTCCTCGAGAAGAACCCCGACTACTGGCAGGGACCGGCGGACGTGAGCCGCGTGACCTTCCGCTTCATCCCCGAGTTCAGCTCCCGGCTCGCCGCGCTGCTCTCGGGCGAGATCGACATCATGAAGGATGTCCCGCCGCACACCGTCGACGCGGTCGAGCGGAGCGGCCGCGCGCGGCTCCGTTCCGCCGTCTCCTCGCGGATCAACTACCTCGCCCTGGTGAACCTCCGACCCGGCCCGATGCACGACCTCCGCGTCCGGCGCGCCCTCAACCACGCCGTGGACGTGGACGAGCTGATCGCGCAGGTGCTGAAGGGGCGCGCGACAAAGATCTGCGGCCCGCTGTCGCCGGCGAACGTGGACTACGCCCCGGTCGAGTGCTACAAGCACGACCCGGCGCGCGCCGTGGCCCTGCTGCGCGAGGCCGGCCACGACCCGGCGAAGCTCCAGCTCACGCTCGACACCCCGTCGGGCCGCTACCCGCTCGACAAGGACGTTTCGCTCGCGATCGCCGCCCAGCTCCAGCGGCTCGGGATCACGGTCAACGTCGTCGTGAACGAGTGGGGCACGCACCTCGACAAGATCAAGAACCGGAACACGGGCGACACGTTCTTCCTCGGCTGGGGGCCGTCGCTCTTCGGCCAGGGGGTGATCGAGCCGCTCTTCCAGGCGAGCCAGACCTACTCGTCCTACGGCAACAACCCGACCATCGACGCGAAGATCGCCCGGGCGGTCACGCTGGTGGACCCGAAGGCACGCGCGGCGGCGTACGCGGAGCTGCAGAAGCTCGCGCACGACGAGGCGGCGTGGGTGCCCCTCTGGCAGCAACACGACCTCTACGGCGTCGCGGGCCACGTCGAGTGGTCGCCGCGCGCCGACGAGAAGGTGTGGATGTACGACGCGAAGGTGGCACCATGAGCGTGACCGTCCTCACGAGCGCGCTGCTGATCGACTGCACGGGCGCGGACCCCGTCGAGGGCGCCGCGGTCGTCGTCGAGGACGACCGCATCAGAGACGTCCTCCCCAACGGGAACGTCGGCCCGCTGGGGGGGCCGATCACGACGCTCGACCTGAAGGGCGCGACGCTCATGCCCGGGCTCACCGACGCCCACGTCCACATCTGCGCCGTCGAGGGCAACATCACCGATCAGCACCGGCACCTGCCGCCGAGCCTCCTCGCGGCGAAGGCGCTCCGACGGGCGGAGGAGTGCCTCATGCAGGGCTTCACCACGGTGCGCGACGCGGGCGGCGCCGATTATGGATTCCGCGAGGCGGTCGAGGAGGGCCTCTACCCCGGGCCGCGGCTCCTGGTCTCGGGCAACTACATCTCGCAGACCGGGGGCCACGGCGACAAGCGCCGGCGCGCCGAGTGGATCCCGCCGATCGACTGCTGTCTCGGGATGATCGGCTCGATCGCCGACGGTGAGGCGGAGGTCCGGAAGGCGGCGCGCGAGCAGCTCCGGCGCGACGTGAACCAGCTCAAGATCATGGCGTCCGGCGGGGCCATGTCCCCGTCCGACGAGCTCGACACGACCCAGTTCACGGTCGCCGAGATGCGCGCCGCGGTGGAGGAAGCCCAGGCGGTCGGCAAGTACGTCCTGGCCCACGCCTATTCGGATTCCGCCGTGCGCAACGCGGTGGCCGCGGGCGTGCGCTCGATCGAGCACGGCAACCTGATCCGCGAGGCCGCGGCGAAGGCGATCAAGGACGCCGGCGCCTTCCTCGTGCCCACGATGGTCACCTACGAGGCGATCTACCGCGAGGGCAAGCGTTACGGGATCGGCGACCACCAGATCCAGAAGATCAACCTGGCGCGGGAGCAGTCGGTGCAGGGGCTCACGTACGCGTATCGCGCCGGGTGCAAGATCGGCTCGGGCTCCGACCTCCTGGGCGACATGATGGCCCAGCGCGCGGTCGAGTTCGAGCTGAAGGCCCAGGTGATGACGCCGATGGAGGTGCTCCTCTCGGCGACGCGGGTCAACGCCGAGCTCTTCCGGATGTCCGACCGGATCGGCACCGTCGAGCCCGGGAAGTACGCCGACCTGATCGTCGTCACGGGCAACCCGCTCCGGAACCTCCGCGTCTTGCAGACCCAGGACAATCTCAAGGTCATCATGAAGGGCGGGCGGCTGTTCAAGCGGACCTTGTGACGGCCGGGCGCGACGGAGAGACGTCCCGAACGGACTAGCGGGATCCGGAACCGAACAGCTCGTCGAGGCGGGCGCGGATCTTCTCGTTCTCCTGGTAGACGAGGCCGGCGACCGCGCGGGTCATCCGGACGATCTCGCGCTGACCGCGGATCGTGATGACGATCATCAGCACGAGGCCCGAGAGCTGGACCAGCCCGTTTGCGATTACGATCCAGGAGAGGTCTTCGAGTGTCACGCGCGTCGCCTTCATCCCGATCCTACAGGCCTCTCCGCGGGCGGCGCAAGATGTATCGAGGCGGAGACGGGTGCGCGACGGGTGCTACACTCGGTCGCGTGAGCCCGCTCGATCTCCGCCTCGCGCCCATGGCGGCCGTGACCAACGCGCCGTTCCGGCTCGTCGCGCGCGAGTGCGGCGCGGGCCTCCTCACGAGCGAGGAGATCGACGCCCGCGCCCTCGTCCAGGGCAACGGCCACACCGTCGCCCTCGCGCGGTACCTCCCGGAGGAGCACCCGATCGCGATGCAGCTCCTGGGCTCGGACCCGGACATCCTGGCGGAGGCGGCGCGGCGGCTCGAGGCCGAGGGCGCCGACGCGATCGACCTCAACATGGGCTGCCCCGTCGCGAAGATCGTCGCCAAGGGCCAGGGCGCCGCCCTCATGCGCGACCCGCTCACCGTCGCGGTGATCCTCCGCGCCCTGCGGAAGGCGGTCGGCGTTCCCCTCACGATCAAGATCCGCGGCGGCTGGGACGACCGTCGGGTGAACGCGGTCGAGATCGCGCGGCTCGCGGAAGGCGAGGGGGTCGACGCGATCACCGTCCACCCGCGCACGCGCTCGCAGCAGTTCGCCGGCCTCGCCCCCTGGGAGATCATCGCCTCGGTCGTCGACGCCGTCGCGATCCCGGTCACCGGAAACGGCGACGTGCGGAGCCACGACGACGCGCGCGCCATGGTCCGCGCGACCGGCTGCGCCGCGGTCATGATCGGCCGCGGCGCCCTCGGCGCCCCCTGGATCTTCACCCCCGGGGCGGTGTCCCGCGCCGAGAAAGCGCAGATCATCCACCGCCACGCTCGGCTGATCGAGGCCCACCTCGAGTCCCGCACGGCGCTCGTCCAGCTGAAGAAGCATCTCGCGTGGTACGCGAACGGCCTGCCCTTCGCCGCACGGATCCGCGCGGAGCTCTTCGCCGCGCCGAGCGCGGCCGCGGTCCGCGACGCCTTCTGGCGGCTCTGGTGACCCGGCGCGCCCCGATCGCCTCCCGCGACGCTGCGTGACGACCCCGCCGCCACCCCCACGGCGGTTCACGGCGGTCGTCTTCGACATGGACGGTGTCCTGGTGGACTCCGAGCCCATGCACCTGGACGCGATGCGCCGTGTGCTCACACCATACGGCGTCGCCTACACAGACCGCGAGAACGCCGAGTTCTTCGGCTTCACCGATCCCGAGGTCTTCGGGATCCTCCGGGCCCGCTACGGCCTCGCCCCGGAGGCCCTCGAGCTCACCCGCCAGCGGACGAAGCTTCTCGTGGAGCTCACGCGCGAGGGCACGGTGCCCATGCCCGGCGTTCCCGACGTCCCGCGCGCGCTCCACGGTCTGGGGTACCGGCTCGCGGTCGCCTCGTCCTCGGCGCCGGTCGTCATCCGCGCGACCGTGGAGGCGCTCGGCATCGCGCCGCTCTTCGAGACCCTCGTCTCTGGTCTCGACGTCGGCCGCGGGAAGCCCGCGCCCGACGTCTTCGTCGAGACCGCACGGAGGCTCGGCGTCCCGCCACACGCGTGCCTGGTCGTCGAGGACTCGCGCAACGGGCTCCTGGCGGCGAAGGCCGCGCGGATGGCGTGCGCGACGATTCCCTGTCCCGCCACGCGCCACGAGGACTTTTCTGAGGCAGACTTCAAACTGGAGGCGCTCCAGGACCTCCTCTCGATCCTCCGCTAGTTCAGCGCCGTCAGTCGACCCGGCGCTAGTCCGACCGCCCCCGCGCGGCGATCTCCCACACCGCCTCCACCGTCGAGTCACGGACGGCGTAGACGCGGTCGTAGAGGTTGATCGTCGGATCGCAGTGCGGCGGGAAGAACTCGATGCGCTCGCCGAGACGCGGCGCGCGCGCGGGGTCGGTGATCGTGAGCCTGCCGTGCTCGTCACCGGCGAAGCCATACGCGATCCCCGCGCGCTCGACGGGCTCGGGCGGGAATGGCTTGTCGGTGGAGAACGCCTTGAGGCCGGCGTCCACCATCGCGCGGTCGCGCGTCGGCACGCTAACGACGGTCGCCACCACGGTGAGCGCCATCTCGAAGTCGGTGAGGAGCTCGCCGCCGCGTCCGCCGACCCGGCGATAATCGAGATCCATCACGCAGTACGAGCCCGCCTGGAGCTCGGTGAGCCCCGGCAGCTCGACGTCGATGTCCCACGTGCCTGTCGAGCCCCCCGCGACGATCTCGACGGGCAGGCCGTGGCGCTCGAGAAGCGCGCGCGTCTCCGTGAGGGGCCGGAGCGCGTCGAGCGACGCCTCGCGACGCGCCTTCCAGCCGACGACGTGGGCGCAGTGCCCCGCGTAGCCCTGGAGGCCGCGGAGCCGGAGCGCGCGCTGCGCCGCCACCGTCCGCGCCAGGGCGAGCGCGGGCTCGCCCGGCGCCACGCCCGTCCGGCGGTTCCCGACGTCCACGTCCACGAGCACGTCGACGACGACGCCGTCCGCCGTGGCCTCGCGCCCGAGGGCGGCGACGTTGTCGGCGTGGTCCACGACGATCAGCGTGTCCGGCGCCTCGGAGACGAGCCGCATGAGGCGGCGGATGGCCGCCGGCGCCACGACCTCCGTCGTGATCAGGAGCCCACGGATCCCGGCGCGCGCCAGCACTTCCGCCTCGCCGAGCTTCGCGCACGCCACGCCGCGTGCACTCGCGGCGATCTGGCGTCGCGCGATCTCCGGACACTTGTGGGTCTTCGCGTGGGGGCGGAGCTGTTTGCCATGCCGCGCGACGTGCTCCGCCATCCTGTGGACGTTCCGCTCGAAGCGGTCAAGATCGAGGAGCAGGGCCGGCGTCGGGATGTCGTCACGGGTCATGAACGCTCACTCTAGCATGCTAGACTCGGGCCATGCCGGGACGGTCGTTTCTGCAGATCCCGGGCCCGACGCTGGTGCCCGAGCGGATCGTGCGGGCCATGTCGCAGCCGATCATCGACCACCGCGGCCCCAGGTTCGCGGCGCTCGTCGAGGCCTGCCTCGACGGGCTCAAGCGCGTCTTCCAGACGCGGACGGGCCGCATCGTCCTCTATCCGGGCTCGGGCACCGGCGCGTGGGAGGCGGCGATCGTGAACACGCTGTCGCCCGGCGATCGCGTGCTCGCGTGCATCAACGGTCACTTCTCGACGGGCTTCGCGCGGACGGCCGAGGCGTACGGCGTCGAGTGCGAGCGCGTCGAGGTCCCCTACGGCGACGGCGCGCCCGCCGACGAGGTCGAGCGGCGGCTTCGCGCCGACGCGGCTCACCAGCTCAAGGCGCTCCTCGTCGTCCACAACGAGACCTCCACCGGCGTGACGTCGAACGTCGCGGCCGTGCGCGCCGCGCTCGACCGCGCCCAGCACCCGGCCCTCCTCCTCGTGGATACCGTGTCGTCGCTGGCGTCGATCGACCTTCGGTTCGACGACTGGGGAGTGGACGTCGCGCTCACGGGACCGCAGAAGGGGCTCATGCTGCCGCCGGGGATGGCGATCCTCGCGATCAGCGAGAAAGCGCTCGCGGCGAGCGACAAGGCGCGCTGCCCGCGCTCGTACTGGGACTGGCGGCCCGTCCTCGAGCGGAACCGTCGCGGCGAGTTCCCCTACACCCCGGCGACGTTGCTCCTCTTCGGTCTCGAGGAGGCGCTCCGGATGCTCGACGAAGAGGGGCTGCCGCGGGTCTTCGCCCGCCACGCGCGGCTCGCCGAGGCGTGCCGGCGCGCGGTGAGCGCGCTGGGGCTCGCGCTCCTCTGCCGGAACCCCGCCGAGTACTCGCACACGCTCACCGCGGTCGTCATGCCGCCGGGCTTCGACTCCGACGAGTTCGTCCGCCACGCCCACCGACGGCTCGACCTGTCCCTCGGCGTCGGGCTCGGCGCGGTCCGTGGCAAGGTGTTCCGCATCGGCCACCTCGGGAGCCTCAACGAGCTCGACCTGCTCGGCGGGCTCGCGGGAGTCGAGATGATGCTGAAGGACTTCGGCGTGCCCGTGCGGCTCGGCGCCGGCCTGGCCGCCGCCCAGGAGTTCCTGCTGAGCGAGGCGATCAGCGCGGAAGCGCGCGCCTGAGGTTCCTCTGCTGGATGCCGCTCTGGACGTCGTACCCGAGGTCCGGGCGCCGCGGCACGGGTGGAGCCTGCTCGCGGAGCGCCCTTCGGTCGCGGTCGACGCGCTCGAGGTCGGCCACACCGCGCTCGGCGTCACGGACGGCGTCCTCCGACTGAGGCGCCGGCGGGACGACGAGGCGCCCGAGCTTCGACTCGGGCGGGCTCTCCCGTTTCGTGATCTCGAGCGGCGCCTGACTCGGGGCCGGTGCCATCTGGGCGTCGGCCGCCGCGGGGAGCGCCAGCAGGACGAGTAGTGCGGCGATGGTGCGTCGCATGGCCAAAGCTTACGCCCGGATCACGACACGCTCACCTCGTCGCCGAGCTCGTTCGTGTCGCCCGGCCGGCGCGGATAGTGCGTGGCGAGCTCACGCCCGATCTCCTCGATCGCGCCGACGAGCGCCTCCCGGGGCGCCCCCGCGCGGAGCCGCTCGATCATCCTGTCGCGCACCCGGTACCAGTGGCGGTCGCCGACGCGCCCGTGGATTCCCACGTCGCCCACGACGGCAAGCTTCCTGTCCTCGATCGCGAGGTAGAGGAGCACGCCGTGCCGCTCGACCGTCATGTGCATGCCGAGCCTCGTGAAGAGCCTCCGCGCCCGCTCGAGGGCGTCCACGGGCTTGCCGAAGAAGCGGCGCGGCAGCCGGCGCTCCAGATGCACCCGGATCTCGGCCGATGTCCGCGTCTCGGCGGCCTTGATCGCGTCGCCGATCGCGTCGAAGTCCGACTCGCCGAGGAGCCGCCGCGTCCACCTGGGGCGCTTCGCCATGGCCCTACCAGTCTCCGCTCGCGCCACCGCCGCCCGACGCGCCCCCGCCGCCCGAGAAGCCGCCGTCGCCCCCGCCACCGCCCCAGCCTCCCCCGCCGCCGCCCCAATAGACGGGGCCTGAGGCGTACCACCGGCCGCCGCGCCCGGCCGAGTAGCCGCCACGCTGACGCGCGGCCTGGAGCGCGATGCCGCCGATCGTGACCGCCGTGAGCCCGAGAAAGAGGAGCGCGTAGAGGTCGGCGGCCCGCTCGCTCTCCCGCTGCCGACGCCGAAAGCCCTCGGCCTGACGCTCGAACTCGGCAGACGACGACGGCCCGCCCGACGCGATCCGGGCGTAGACCGCGTCCGCCGCGGCCTCGAGCCCGGCGGCGTAGCGCCGCTCCTTGAAACTCGGCGCGACGATCTGGCGGATGATCTGGCCGGCGGCGGCATCGGGCACGACCGCCTCGAGACCGTAGCCGATCTCGAAGCGCAGCTTCCGGTCCTCAGCGAAGACCACGAGGAGCACGCCGTTGTCGAGCCCCTTCTGGCCGAGCCGCCACTGCTGGAAGAGCCGGTTGGTGACGTCCTCGAGGCTCTCGCCCTCGAGCGAGCGGAAGATCGCGATCGCCATCTGGGTACCCGTGGCGCGCTCGTATCGGGCGAGCTTCGCCTCGAGCCGCGCGCGCTCGGGAGCCGCGAGCAGCCCCGCGTAATCGTTCACGCGGGCGCCGGGAGCGGGTGGGAGCGCGAGGGCGACGGCGAGGAGTGCCGGCAGCAGCAGGCTAGAACTTCACCTTGGGCGCGGTGGCCGCGTCCCCCGTGGCCTCGAAGAAGGCCTTGGCCTGGTAACCTCCGAGGGACGCGACGACGGAGCCGGGGAACAGGCGCAGGCGCGTGTTGTAGTCGCGCACCGCCTCGTTGAAGCGTCGCCGCTCCACGGTGATGCGGTTCTCCGTGCCCTCGAGCTGGGTCTGGAGCGCGAGGAAGTTCGCGTTCGACTTGAGATCGGGGTAGCGCTCGACGGTCACCAGGAGACGACTCAAGGCGCCCGAGAGCTGGTTCTGAGCGGCTTGGAACCGCTCGAGCGCCTTGGGATCGCCGAGGGCCTGGGGCGTGAGCTGGATGGAGCTGGCGCTCGCGCGCGCCCGCGTCACCTCCTCCAGGACCGTCCGCTCCTGAGCCGCGAAGCCCTTCACGGTCTCGACGAGGTTCGGGACGAGGTCGGCGCGGCGCTGGTAGACGTTTTGCACCTGCGCCCACTTCTCGTTGACGTTCTGCTCGGCCACGACGAGCTGGTTGTTGACGGACACCGCCCAGGCGAGGATGCCGACGACGACGATGACGACCACCGCGAGGGCGATCAGGAGGCTACGCATCATAACGGGCATTGATTATATACTTGGCCACCCGGCACGGTCGCGGAACGAAGGAGGTCTCCATGCCAACCTACATCGCCCTCGTCAACTACACCGATCAGGGGATCCGGAACATCAAGGACGGCCCCAAGCGCCTCGACGCCGCCAAGAAGATGCTGAAGGACATGGGCGGCGAGCTGAAGCAGTTCTATCTGACGATGGGCGCCCACGACATCGTCACGGTCATGGAGGCCCCGAGCGACGAGACGGCCGCGAAGTTCATTCTCATGCTCTCCGCGGGCGGCAACGTCCGCACGACGACGATGAAGGCGTTCACCGAGGCGGAGTACCGGAAGCTGATCTCGACGCTTCCGTGACGCTGCCCGAGTACCGCGTCAAGGCGCGGAACACCGCAGAGAGCCCGGAGAACAAGATCCACGACGACGCCGTGGCGCGTCAGTACGGGTTCCGCGGCGGGCTCGTGCCGGGCGTGACCGTCTACGCCTACCTGACCCATCCGCTCGTCGCGGCGTTCGGCGCGGCCTGGCTCGAGCGCGGCACGGCCGCCGTCAGGTTCGTGGAGCCGGTGCTCGACGGCGAAGAGCTCACCGTCGCCGGGACGGTCGTCGGGCGTGACGCCAAGGGCGTGACCGCCACGCTCGTGGCGTCGACGGCCGCGGCGGGCGAGTGCGCCACGCTGACGGCGACCCTGCCGGCGGGCTCGCCGGTCCCCGTGAACCTCGCGCTCTATCCGACGGCGCCGCTGCCCGCCGAGCGGCCCGCCGCCACGCGCCCCCACCTCGACGGCCTCGCCGCGCTCGGGACACCGGTCACCACCTACGACGACGCGCGCGCCGGCGAGTATCTGGAGAAGGTCGGCGACGCGCTCGGGCTCTACCGCGGCGCGCGCGGCTTCGTCCATCCCGGCTTCTTCCTCGACCAGGCCAACCGCGCCCTCGACAAGAACGTGACGCTGAGCCCGTGGATCCACGTCGGGAGCGTGGTGCGCCACCTGTCCGGGGCGCGCGTCGGCGAGACCCTCGCGACGCGGGGCCGGGTCCGCTCGCTCTTCGAAAAGAAGGGACGCGAGTTCGTCGAGCTCGACCTGGTGATCGTCGCCGGCGAGCGTCCCCGCCCCGTCACCCACATCCTGCATACCGCGATCTACCGGCTGCCGGCGCCCTAGCGCCGCCTCATCCCACGCCACCCGATCGGCGACGCAGGACCTGTCCGGGCAACGCTCCGGTGTGCTCGCCGCCGTCCACGACGGGGACGCCGTTGACGATCACCGTCACGATCCCGACCGGATACTGGTGAGGCTCATCGAACGTGGCCCGCTCGGCGATGGTCTCCGGGTCGAACACCGTGACGTCCGCCCGGTACCCCGCCCGGAGGAGGCCCCGGGCGACGAGACCGATGGCCGCCGCCGGCCCGCCCGTCATTTTATGGATCGCCTGGGGCAGCGTCAGCAATCGCAGCTCGCGCACGTACTGCCCCAGGACCCGCGGGAACGTGCCATAGCAGCGCGGATGCGGCTTGCCCTGGCCGGTCACCCCGTACGGCGCGACGGCATACCCATCCGAGCCGACCAGGACCATCGGCGAGCGGAGCAGCTCTCTGACGTCCTCCTCCGCCATCGAGGCGATGAGGACCCGGGTCGCGCCACGGTCGGCGATCAAGAAGTCACACACGGCATCGACCCCATCGAAAGACCGGCTGCGGGCGATGTCGCCGAGGGTGCGGCCCTCGCATTCAGGCCGATGGGGAGAGACGGCGACGCGGACCGCGTCCCACGATGGAATCCGTCCCCAGCTCCCGAGCCCGTCGGCGGCGATGTCCTCCCGCGCACGGGCTCGCACGTCCGGCCGGCCGAGACGGGCGAGCATGGCGTCCACGCCGCCCTCCTGAACCCACGTCGGCAGGAGGTTGCGGAGCGGGTTGCTGGCGGTCGTATACGGATACTGATCACAGTCGACCGGCACCCCGCGCTGCCGCGCCGCCTCGATCTCGGCGAGCAGGCGCGCGGCGCCGCCCCAGCCGTCCGTTCCCGAAAGCTTCAGGTGGACGATCTCGACGTGAACCCCGCACGTTTCAGCGATCGCGATCGCCTCGCGCACGGCCTCGAACACGCGTCTGGCCTCGTCGCGGACATGCGTCGCGTACGAGGCTCCGTACCGGCGCAGGACGTGCGCCAGACTCACCATCTCCTCGGCCCCGGCGAAGCACCCCGGCGCGGTGAACAGGCCCGACGAGAGACCGAGCGCGCCCGCCGCCAGCGCCTCCTCGAGCATCCGCCGCATCAGCGTCATCTCGTCGGCCGTCGGTGGGCGATTCGCCATGCCCATCGCCATCAGTCGGAGCGTGTTGTGGCCAACCAGCATGACCGTGTTCACGGAGGTGGCGGGAAACGCGTCCATGTACTCCGCGAAGGTCGTCTCCCGGAACGGAAGCCAGGGCGCGGAGGGTGCCAGGTAGTCGCGGAGCAGCTCCACCCGGCCCGGCAGCACCGGTGCGACGGAGAAGCCGCAGTGCCCGATCACCTCCGTCGTCACGCCCTGCCGAACCTTACTCTCCGCCCGCGGGTTCAGCGGGAGCGTCCAGTCCGAGTGGGTCTTGACGTCGACGAATCCCGGGCTGACGACGCGCCCACGAGCGTCGATGACACGGCGGGCCGGCCCGACATGGCCGGGTTCGATCGCGGCGACACGTCCGTCACGGATGACGACGTCGGCGACCCGGCCGGGGGCGCCGCTCCCGTCGACGACCTGTCCGCCCCGGATCACGATATCGTCCACACGCAGGCTCCCTTCGACGACGCGGGGCGGCGACCGCCGGCGGCGCGATCGCGCGCCACACTGCGCTGCGCCGTCGGGATTGTCAAGCGCGGGCGGGCGCTCGCTGGCGGCCCGTTGCTTCGCCTCCACGCACGTGCTAGAAACGGGCATTCCCGCGAGGAGGCGGATCATGGACCTGACCTATTCCCCCGAGGACCGCGCGTTCCGGGAGAAGGCCCGGCGCTGGCTCGAGGCCAACGTCCCCACGGACGATCTGAAGACGCTCGACGAGCGCAAGGCCTGGCACCGGAAGCTCTACGAGGCGGGCTACGTCGGCGTGCTGTGGCCGAAGGAGTACGGGGGCTGGGGCGCCTCGCCGATGCAGCAAGCGACCGTCCAGGACGAGATGGCGCGGGTCAACGCGCCGCCCGCCATCAACGGGCTCGGGATCGGGTTCATCGGGCCGACGATCATCGTCCACGGCACCGACTGGCAGAAAGGGCGCTACCTCCCGAAGATGCTCACGGCCGAGGAGATCTGGTGCCAGCTCTACTCCGAGCCCAACGCGGGCTCGGACCTCGCGAGCCTCAAGACGCGCGCCGAGGACCGGGGCGACCATTTCCTCGTCAACGGTCAGAAGATCTGGACCTCCAGCGGGCCGATCGCCGACTGGGGGATCCTCCTCGCCCGCACCGACTCGAAGGCGCCCAAGCACAAGGGCATCTCGTGCTTCCTCCTCAACATGCGCCAGCCGGGCGTCGAGGTGCGCCCGCTCAAGCAGATCACCGGCTCCTCGCTCTTCTCCGAGGTCTTCATGACCGACGCCCGGGCCGAGCGGCGCGACCTGATCGGCACCCTGAACCAGGGATGGGAAATCGCGCAGACCACGCTCGGCTTCGAGCGCGGCTCGAACTCGCTCGGGCGCGTCACGCGCTACGCGATCGCCTTCAGCCAGCTCGTGCGCGCGGCGAAGGAGCTCAGGCGTGGCGGCCGGCCGCTCATCGAGGACCCCGTCGTCCGCGCCAAGATCGGGAAGATCTACGCCGACCTCGAGGTCCAGCGCTACGCGGGGCTTCGCGTGCTCTCGGCGCTGAACCGCGGCGAGTCGCCCGGCGCGGCGTCGTCGATCACCAAACTCTCGTACACGGAGTTCGAGAAGCGCTACTACGAGGCGGCGCTCGAGATCCTCGGGCCGTGGGGCCAGCTCGTCACGGCACCCGAGGAGTTCGAGGAGATCGACACGTCCTCCGGCGAGCCCGGCACGTGGGCGACCGCGTTCCTGTGGTCGCGCGCGGGGACGATCTACTCGGGCTCCTCCGAGATCCAGAAGAACATCATCGGTGAGCGTGTGCTCGGCCTGCCCAAGGAAGTGCGCGCCGACCGCCTGAAGGCGTGACGCGATGAATTTCTCGTTCAGCTCCGATCAGCAGCTGCTGAAGAACTCCGCGCGCGCGTTCCTCGACGAGCACATGAAGCCCGCGACCGTGCGTCTCCTCTGGGACGACCCGCGTGGCGAGAGCGAGGCCTTGTGGCAAGAGATGGCGGAGCTCGGCTGGCTCGGGCTGTCCCTGCCGGAGGCGCACGGCGGAAGCGGGCTCGGCATGGTCGAGACCGCGATCCTCCTCGACGAGATGGGGCACGCCGCCCTGCCCGGCCCGTACCTGCCGACGGTCCTCGCCGCCCGGGCGATCGAGGAGGCAGGCACGAACGCGCAGCGCACGCGCTGGCTGTCCGCGATCGCCACCGGCGAGGCGCGGGCGACGCTCGCCTTCCTCGACGCCGACCTCGACTGGCGCCCCGAGGGGACGCGGACCCGCGCGGAGAAGAGCGCGACGGGCTGGACGCTCTCGGGCACGAAGCGGTTCGTCCCCTGGGCCCATGTCGCCGACGTGCTCCTCGTGCCCGCGCGGACGCCCGACGGGCTCACGCTCTTTCTCGTGGACCCGGCAGCCGCGGGGCTCACCCTCGAGCCGGCGCAGGTGATGGATGGGACGACCCGTCTCGTGACCGTCACGCTGGACGCCACGCCCGTGGGGGGCGACGCCGTCCTCGGCGCTCCCGGCCAGGCGGACGCGCTGCTGGCGGGCCTCCTGCGGCGAGGGGCCGTGGGCGCGGCGGCGGAGATGCTCGGGGCCGCGCGGCGGTGCCTGGACATGGCCGTCGGCTACGCGAAGGTGCGCGAGCAGTTCGGGCAGCCGATCGGCTCCTTCCAGGCGATCCGCCACAAGTGCGCCGAGATGCTCCTGGAGGTCGAGAACTCGCACGCCGCCGTCTACTACTCCGCGTGGGCCCTCGACGCGAGGGCGGAGGACGCGGAGCTCGCGGCGTCGGTCGCCAAGGCGTATGTCGGCGACGCCGCGCGCCGTGTCTGCGGCGAGGCGATCCAGGTGCACGGCGGCATCGGGTTCACCTGGGAGTACGACCTGCACCTCTACTTCAAGCGCGCGAAAGCGCTCGAGGCGATGTACGGGGACGCCGACCACCACCGCGAGCTGATCGTCCGGCGGGTCGCCGCGTAGGCCGCGGGAGACACGCGCCGCTCCCCGTGACCGCGCAGGGACCGCCGCTCGACGGCATCCGCGTCGTCGATCTCACGAGCTACATCGCCGGCTCGTACGCCGCGATGCAGCTCGCCGACATGGGCGCCGACGTCGTCAAGGTGGAGTCCCCCGAGGGCGACGCGTTCCGTGAGCTGCCGGGGTTCTTCGGGTGGAACCGCGGCAAGCGCTCGATCAGCGTGGACCTCAAGACCCCGGAGGGCCGGGCGATCGTCGAGCGGCTCGCCACGGGCGGCGACGTGTTCATGGAGAACATGCGGCCCGGTGTCGCCGAGCGCCTTGGCGTCGGCTGGACGCGGTTCGCCGCGCTCAACCCGCGCCTCGTCTACTGCTCGGTCACCGCGTTCGGCTCCACCGGCCCCGGCGCGGAGCGTCCGGGCTTCGATCCGATCTTCCAGGCGCTCGGCGGCCTCATGACGCTCCAGGGCTTCGGCGGGCCGCCCCAGTACCTCCGCACGGCGCCGACCGACTACTACACGGCCGCGCTGGCGACCCAGGCCATCCTCGCGGCGCTCTTCACGCGCGAGCGCACCGGGCGGGGCCAGCGCGTCGAGACCTCGCTCCTGCGGGGCGTGCTGGCGCTCCAGTCGGGTGTCGCCGTCGACTACCCGGGCAAGCCCTCGCTGGTCCGCGACAACCCGACCTACCGCCTCTACCAGGCGGGCGACGGCCAGTGGTTCTTCCTCGCGGTCGGCAACCAGTCCTTCTGGGTCAAGCTCACGAAGGCGCTCGGCCTCGAGCGCGTCGCCGACGATCCGCGCTTCGGCTCCTGGCTCCTGCGCGTCCAGAACAACGCGGACCTCCTGCCGATCCTCGAGGCGCGGTTCCGCGAGAAGCCCCGCACCGAGTGGCTCGAGCTCCTGGCCGCCCACGACATCCCGGCGGCGCCCGTGCAGCCCCTGCTCGACTTCTTCGAGGACCCGGCGGTACGCCACCACGACCTGGTGCACGAGTACGAGCATCCCGAGGTCGGCCACCTCCGCCTGGTGGGTCAGCCTATCGCCTTCACCGAGACGCCGACGCGGGATCCGGGCCCGCCGCCCACGCTCGGCCAGCACACCGACGAGATCCTGTCTGAGCTCGGCTACACGGACGCCGAGATCGCGGCGCTCCGCGCGCGCCGCGTGCTGGGAGGCCCGCGCCGATGACCTACGAGACGCTCCTCTACGACGTGGCCGACGGTGTCGCGACCGTCACGCTCAACCGGCCCGAGGTCCACAACGCGATGAACGAGCGGATGCGCCAGGAGCTGACGCGCTGCTTCGGCGAGGTAGCCACGAGCGACGCGGTGCGCGTCGTCGTCGTCACGGGCGCGGGCGAGCGCGCCTTCTCCGCGGGCGCCGACATCCGCGAGTTCGTCGAGCCGCAGGTGCCCGTCCGCTTCCGCGAGAGCCGGCGACGGGTGGATTTCCGCGCGGCCATGGACCGCTGCCCCCAGCCGATCGTCGCCGCGATCCGGGGCTACGCGCTGGGCGGCGGGCTCGAGCTGGCGCTCGCGTGCGATCTCCGGATCGCCTCGGAGGACGCGCAGCTCGGCCTGACCGAGATCAACCTCGCGATCATCCCGGGCGGCGGCGGCACGCAGCGGCTCCCGCGCCTGATCGGCCGGGGCAAGGCGCTCGAGATGATCCTGACCGGTGCGCGCATCGACGCGCGCGAGGCGCTCTCCCTCGGGCTCGTCGAGCGCGTCGCACCCGCGGCGGGCGTCCTCGCGGCGGCGCGGGAGCTCGCGCGCGCCCTCGCCGAGAAGGCGCCGGTGGCGCTCCGTTACGCCAAGGAGGCGGTCGTCAAAGGGCTCGAGCTGCCGCTCGCCGACGGGCTCCGCCTCGAGAACGACCTGGCGACGCTGCTCCGCACCACCGAGGACCGCGTCGAGGGCGCGAAGGCGTTCCTCGAGAAGCGCAAGCCTCGCTTCTCGGGCACGTAGGCGCGGTGCGGTTCGCGTATTACGCCCGGCTCACGCGCGCGCAGCAGGCGATCTACCGGAAGAGCGACGCGATCACGGAGATCCGCCTGCCACGGCCGGCCGACCTCCATCCACGCGTCGCGGCCCTCGGGACGGCGTTGCGGTCCGAAGACCGCGCGGCGACCCACGAGGCCAGCCGGGCGCTGATCCGCGGGCTCACCGACGCCATGAGCTTGCCGCCGGTCGGGGTCGAGGTGCTGGCGGCGCGACCCCACGCACGCTGGGGCGAGCTCCACGGCCTCTACACCAACGAGCGCGGCAAGCCGCCGAAGATCCAGCTCTGGATGCGGACGGCCAAGCAGAAGCGCGTGGTCGCGTTCCGCACGTTCCTCCGGACCCTGCTCCACGAGGTGGGGCATCACGTGGACTACACGGGACTTCGCCTCAAGGACTCGTTCCACACGGAGGGCTTCTACAAGCGCGAGTCGAGCCTCTTCTACCAGCTCGTGCCCGAGAGGAGAGCCGTCATGGTGACGATCGAGGATCGCCTGAAGCTCCCGCCCGAGACGAACCTGGAACGGATGGAGCGAACGGCCGACGACCTCGCCGCGGCGATCAAGGGCCAGCGTGAGGCCGCGCTGTCACGCCGGCCCGACCCGAAGAACTGGGCGGCCAAGGAGGTCGTCTGCCACCTCCGGGACACCGAGGAAGTCTTCATGGGCCGCTTCCAGCTGATCCTCTCCGTGGACGAGCCGAAGCTCTTTCCCCCAGCCCCCGACCTCGCCGATCGCTGGGCCGAGGACCGCCAGTACCTCCGGTGCGACGTCGAGCGCGCGCTCGAGACGTTCCGCAAGCGGCGAGCGGAGTCGCTGGCCTTTCTACGGAAGCTCGGCCCGTCCGACTGGCAGCGGGGCGGGCTCCACGCCGTGCGCGGCCGGATGACGATCGGCGACTGGGTGGCCGTGATCGCGTGGCACGACGACAACCACCTGGACCAGCTCCAGCGCGCGCTGGAGGGTCGGGCATGAGGTGAGCCCGCCGGCCGGACGTTACTCCGGCGGCTACCCGCGGCGATGGCTCGGGGGCCACTTCCCCGACTTCCGGCGCTGGCCGCAGCGCCGCGGCTTCACCCGTCGCCCCGAGGGCGACGCGGCGGGCGTGCCCATAGTTTAGCCGATTCGAGCGCCGGCTTGGCCGGCCTTCGAGCGGCGGCTTTTGCCGCCGCAACCGAATCCTGGGGGAGGCCTCGGAGGGGGCCAAGGCACCAACCTACCACGGCTCACGGTCAAGTTCTCCGGCCGTGTCCAGGGTGATCGGCGCTCCAGGCCGTCCAGGGTAGCACGGCGCTTCGAGGCGTTCGCGGGGGGTCGGTCATGACCCCCGCCGTCCGGCCGCTCCCGCAGGCGTTCGACACCTGGGTCCGGCTCTCAGTACTGACGAGGAGCTTCTAGAATTGGCCCGGCTCGTACAACACGCCCTCGAAGACCGTGGGTACGTCCCCGCCGTCGAGTGGAAGAAAGCAGCGTAGGCTATTGTTCGTGACGGGCCGGTCTCGGTATGAAAATCTTTGCTCACCCCAGTGCCCTTCTAGCATGGGTGCCTCGACAATCTGGCAAGCTCTTCACGGTTGTATGCACCGCCCGTCCTGGAAGTCATCGACATTCCGTCAGCGAGACTGATGGCCCTCTATTTGCCTGCCGGAAATCCGCTGAGCCATCGAGACGTGACGAAACGGCTGCTGATCGTCGTCGACGAGCAGGGAATGGTCGCCCTGCTGCGGGAGTTCTTTTGCCACTTCACCCGGCAGCGGGTCGAGCACGAGCGCAAGTTCGAGGTCATCTCGGCCTATGATGTTGTCGACGCGCTCGCCATCCTACGGCGCGAAAAGTTCGATCTCATTCTTCTGGGTGTTCAAATGCCACTGAGGGCAATCGTGGAGCAAGGGCGCATGTTCAAGTACGGGTTAGGCGATAACGGCCTCGGTCTGCTAAAGGCGATTCGCAGGCTCGGCGTGAATACGCCGGTCATTATGATCAGCGACTTCAATGATATCGAGAAGACGGCCGAGGCCCTGACGGAAGGAGCGTTTGCCTACGTCGCCCATCCTTTCGACCTGCCCGAACTGGATAAACTGGTCGCTCTCGCCCTCGACGAGTCCGGCCCTCACGCGGCCAGTGGGTAAAGCCGCCGTCTGACGAACGAGGGGCCGGGACCGCCAACCGGCCCCACTTCTTCGGCTTCAGGGCCTTCAGCCGCGTCAATCACCACGGTCCGGAACCTACGGGCCGGAGAGCGGCGCGGCGGCTGAGCGTTCGAGCGAAGCGAAGAGCCTAGCGAGGGTCCCGACGAATAGTGCCCACAACACAACGCGAACGCCCACCAAGCACCAGAAGTATGGATCTTCGTAGATCACGGGCAGTTTGCGTCCCAGTTGGGGAAGCCCAATCTCAAGGACAAAATACGTCGCGAGGAACCCGAAGGCCCAAATCAGCAGTTGCCTCACTCTCGCGGCAATTTTGCGGTAGATCCGTTCTGCCTGCCCCCATCTATAACCGATGACAGCACCGACTAACCCGCCGACGGCGAACGCCCACCGGAGCCTCTCGCTCATGACTAACAGTGGCGGCACAATCCCGACTATGTACGCCGACAATCTAAGCGCAGACCTTACGACTCGCAGCTTCTCTAGAATACTCAGCCCGATCTTCCCTTTAACCTGGCGCTCACTGCGGGGTTTAGTTGCTACTGAACCCTTATGCCCGCAGGCGGTAAAGGCGCGCCAAGCGGAGCAACTGTAAATGCTGACGCAGTGCCCAACAAGTACGCATCCTTCGCTGGTTGATCTGGCAGAGGCGGCTGCACATAGGGAGGAAGGATGAGGAGTCTTCCGACCACGAATGTCACGCCCTGTACACTCTTGATCTGAATCGAGACCGGCGCTCCTCCATCCATAAATCCACGTTGCCGCCTCACCATCTCGTCATAAAACTCTCGCGAAACCGCTGCCTCCCAGTACAGTCGCGGCGACCGCTCCGCCCACGTCGGGCTTTGACCAAATTCGTACAGGTTCAACGAGGTTCCAGTCGGGGACTCGATCTTGTACTCAATCGTATAGGGGGGTGCACTACCGACAACTGTTGATGTGACTCGAACTGCAACACGAGTTGGAGTCATACGTGGGGGAAGACTCGCGAAGCCCACCAACGACGAGATGCGCCGCTTCAGCCGCTCCGGCCACGTCGGAACGAATTGCTCCCCCACAGCATAGTGAAGCTCAATGGAGGATGACGATTGAAGCACTGAGCCATGGTCGATCGTTGAGGGTTGTTTCGCCGGGCCAGCCGCAGACTCATAGTGGTTGTGGTACGCACCGCAGAGGTCATCACTCTCCTTAATCGCGCCTATCAATACGTCTTGACCAGCCGCTCGCCATTCAAACCGCCCAGAATCGTTCACCCTCTCGAACCAGACGGCGCGCGTGTAGCACCACGGTCGAGTCTGAGAGGACCGAAAGGCATCGTTATAGCCATAGAGAAGGTATCTCGTCCCACCACTGACAGAGGCAGCTTCGGTCGGTCGTTCGTGGTCAGGGCACTCGCAGAACCCCTTCGGTTGCACCTCACCGGGCGCAGCAGTAGCCGTCAACGACGTGATTAATAGCGCAATGAGCCACCGCAGTTTCGACATATTCGCGCCGGATTATAGCACCGCCGCCGCGAGCCGGGGCCGAGGGAGCCTCGGCCTGTTCTTCCGAATCTTGCACGGCCTCACCTTTGGCGGGTATGCTCCGTGACGAGGAGGTAACCGATGACATGGCCCACACGGACGGCCTCACTTCTGCTCGTCGCGTTCTACCTGCTCGCTTCGGCTGCGACAGACCGAAGCCCCTTCTTGCGGGGGAGAAAGAAGAATTATGAAAAGGCTAGTCTTGGCGCTTACGGTCACGCTAGCGGCATGTGCGCCGACGCAGCCTTCATATCCCACACTCATTTTTAAAGGTGATCCGACGTCATTTAAAAAAGCAGAATGGGAATGTAAACGAGACGTCGTTGCAATGAACTACTACAGTGTGGCACTAGCTCGGGCTTCTTACGTAGAGTGTATGGAAGCCAAGGGATACATTCGAGTTTCACAATGATTAAGATTGGCCCAAACGGGCGACAAAGGCCCCAGGACTAGGTCCTCTGGGTAGATCGGCCTATATCTGCCGTCGTAGGCACGCACCGCATGTCGTCGAGAGCCTGTAGACGCAGGGAGGTGGGCAACCGATGACACGTCGTGTACTCACGGCCTTACTGCTCGTCGCGTTCTGCCTATTCATCTCGGCCGCGACGGCCTACGCCGACTGCGCTTGGGTGCTGTGGAGCACAGCTATGCGAACGAGCACCAATTATGAACATACGCTCCCGGCCGATGCCTACAAGACGAAAGAGGAATGTGATCGGGCGTACGATCGACGCACGGCGAAGGAAGAGGAGCGACGCAAACGGGACCCGGACAGACAGTATTTCTATATCTGCCTCCCCGACACCGTGGACCCACGCGGCCCGAAGGGGAAGTGAAGCGAGCTATGAGTAAGCGCATCGAGTATCGCGAGCTTCCCGAATTCCCGGGCTACCGGGTCGGCAGTGACGGATCAGTATGGTCCCGGCGGCGCGCATCGGAGTGGAGACGCCTACGGCCGGGCCGGTCCAACAGTCACTATGTCGCTGGAGGATGGTGGTGTCTCGTTTGATGTGGAAAATCCAGAACGCGACTTCCGGTAGTTCATATCACTCGATAACCTGATCCGCGCCCAGCAGCAGCGACGGCGGGATCGTGAGTCCGAGCGCCTTCGCGGTCTTTCGGTTGATCACCAGCTCGAACTTCGTCGGCTGTTCGACAGGGAGGTCGGCCAGCTTGGCGCCCTTCAGGATCTTCCGCCTGCCGTGATGAACCGTCGGGCGATGGCGAGTTCTGGGCGATCGTGATCCGCGTGTTTCCAGAGTTCGAGGAACTGCGTGTACCGCGCCAGAGCCGTCGACGTGTCGCCGAGGGCCTCCGCGGCGCGCGCGATCCCGTAGACCGCCATCGGCCGGCCTGGAGTACGCTTCAAAGCCTCAGCGAAGTGCTTCGCGGCCTCGGCGGGCCGTTTCAGCTCCAGGAGGATCGTCCCGTAGAGCTCGTGCGCAGGAATGATCGGATACGGCGGCTGCGAGAGCGCCTCAATCGAGTTTTCGATCTCGACCGCATTTGTCATCATCGCGATGACACGCGGCTCGTCTCCGGCGGCGTGCGCTGCCACGGCCTGAGCCTCTTTGGCCTGGAGAGTGATGATCGTCTGCGCAAGCGGGTGTTGTCCGGGTTCGCTGGCGAGTCGCTCCAGCTCATCCGCGGCCGTTTTTGCTGTCGCTGGATCACCGCGCTTGGCGGCGGCCATAGCCTCCAACTGGAGCTTCATCGCGCGAAAATCGCGTGAGGGGGCGACCAGAGGAACGGTCGCGACGGCTCTCCAATCCCCGGATTCGACCATGAACCGGGTGAGCATATCGAAGTAGCCGTACACCACGCGGTCGGGGAGAGCGTAAATCGTTCGACCTCGGACGTGTCGCGCTTGCAGATCCGGCGTGTCCGGAGCCGTGGTCTTGTTCGACAACGCTCCATATTGCGCCTCGATGATACCCGTCACCCGCTTGGCATCCCGGAACCGTCCGAGCTGCAGGTACGCATACTGGAGGTAATTGAGTGCATGGAAGTCGCGGTACGCCCCGGACTCGCCGGCGCGCTTCACATCGGCTTCTGAGGTGCGCCAGGCGTTCTCGTTCGTCGTCGCGGATTCCGCCCAATATCCCAGCCGGGTAAAGATGTGCGAGGGCATGTGCTGGGCGTGGGGGACCGCCGGCGCGGCCGCCGCGTACGCGCGCGCGGCTTTGAGCCCGTCAGTGGCATGGCCAGGATCGTCGTAGACATGAATCAGGTAGTGGAGGACACCCGGGTGGTGCGGATTCTTCGCGTAGACCTCCTCGAAGAGCTTTGCCGCGAGTCCCTGCCTCTCGAAGCCCTTACTGCCTTCCTTGACCGTTGCCAGAAGCGCTAGCCCATAAAACAGTTTCGTCTCGTCATCTGGGTAGGCCGCGTACGCGCTCGCCATCGCATCCACGTAGGCCTGGTCCCGCGCCGACTTTGGGCCCGCCCCGCCTTCCTTGTAGAGGGCGGCAACCGCGGCGAGATACATCCCCTCGCGCGAAGATTTCTGCGTCGCGCGCATACCCTTTTGCACGAGTGCCCACGCCGTCGACTCGTCCGATCGGGTCGGCGGATCCCAGAATGGATGGTCGTAGGTCTTCGCGGCGCCCCAGTACGCTATGGCGCAGTCCGGGTCGCGCTGCGCGACCCCCGTGAAGGCCTCCAGCGCGCGGGCATACCAGAAGTTATGGAGCAGCGCGAGGGCTCGATCGAAGTCGGCCGAGACTCCGGGCGAGCACGAGGTGTCCATGTGCGCGTGCCCCAGGCCGGCGATCGGGCGTTCGGAGGCGGGCGTGGATTGAGCATAGAGCGCATGAGGTGCTAGGAACAGCACGAGTGCGCATGCCGCGAGGAATATTCTCATTGGTCACCCCACGTAACCGCGCGCGGGCGGTACTCGGCCACCGGGCCATGGCCTCGACAGCCAGACACGATCCTGGGGAAATGCGCAACGCGTCATGCCGCGACCGAGTGCTGGTTGAGCACCGCGGCGATTTTCCTCCAGCCGTCGATCCGGCGCAACTTGATCTGCCCACTCACCACGAGGCCGAAGAGCAGGGTCAGCGCTGCGTCTTCGCTGGGCAGAGAGCCTTGCGTCTTGCGAGCAGTGCAATCCACCGAAAGGAGAGACGGCATGATCGCATGGTCCTACGCTCGAAAAAGTTCTGAGGATGAGAGGACGAACGAAGACGGACGCTCGGTCGCCCGGCAGTTCGAGGGGTGCGGCGTGCAAGCCGCGAAGCTCTCGGCCGTGGTCCCGCCGGAGCGTGAGTACGGGGACGACGGGATCAGCGGCGCGGAGTTTGTGAATCGGCCCGGTCTGCAAAAGCTCCTCGCCGACCTGAAGCGCGGTCCGGCTCCGAAGTATCTGATCATCTCTGAGCCGTCCCGACTCGGCCGCGAGCAGATCGAGACGGCCTACGTTCTGAAACAGATCACGGACGCGGGTGTCCGCGTGTTCGGCTACCTCGACGGCCGGGAAATTCAGATGGGAACGTCTCAAGACAAGCTCATGTTTTCCGTCCAGGCGATGGCGGCTGAGTCGGAGCGTGAGCGTGGGAAGCAGCGGACGCGCGATGCTCTCGTGCGCAAGTTCAAGCGGGGGCATTGGACAGGGCAGCCCGTGTTCGGCTATCGCCCGGTCCGCGTCGGGGAGCACTCGGAGCTTGTCATCGACGAGCAGCAAGCCGCGACCGTCCGCCGCATCTTCGAGTTGTGCGCGGCCGGGTACGGTGACCTGAAAATCGTTCAGACTCTCAACGACGGGAAGTCGAAGGACTGGGTGCGTGGTGTCCTGAGTAACAGGATCTACATCGGCGACCCGATCTATGGCACGAGCCGCGCCGTGGAAAAAGGCGGCTCACTCGGGCGTGAGCGGGTACCACAGGACGATTGGATTCACGTTGACGCCGACGTGCGGGAGAGCGTCGAGAAGCGCCTGCGCATCGTGTCGCCCGAGACGTGGGCGGGTGTCCAAAAGATTCGGGCCGCGAATCGCGCGAAGTATCTCCGCAAGCCGGACGGCACGCTCAAGGGCAAGCCGGAGAGCGTGAGCACGGCTCGATTCGTCGCCTCAGCGATCGGCCGGTGTCACGCGTGCGGCGGACCGCTCGGGGCGACGGCGAAGAACCCCAAGACCGGACACAGATATTACTGTGTGCACCATATGACCAAAGGCACGGGCCCGAACGGGGTCGGCCTCTCGGCGGCTGATCTCGACGCGGCGATCATTGACCGGCTCATGAGCTTCCCCGCGAACGACGAAGTCATTGACTATCTGACCGAGGGCATCCGCCGAGCCGCAAAGGCCGACGCGGAGCGGCCCGACGTGCGAGCGAACCTGGAAGCCGAAGCCGCGAAGCTAGAGGCGGCTGTCGAGCGGCTCACCGACGCGGTCGAGGCTGGCCAGCCGGTAGGCGACCGGCTGAAGCTCCGGACGTCCGAGCTTGAGGCGGTCAAGGCGAAGTTGGCCGAGCCCGTCGCCCTCGACCTGAACCGCGACGTTATCGCCGAGCGCCTCGCTCAGATCCCGCTGGCGAACGGCGACCCGTTGCAGGCGCGTCAGATCCTCCGCCTCATCGGGGTTGACAAGCTCACGGTCAACACCTCGACCTCCGAGTTTTCAGGTGACGCGGACTTCAGCGGGGTGGTAGGTTGGCGGTCCGGAGGGGGCCACCGAGGCCCCCTCCGATTGTCTACTCGGGCGCGCAGACCTCGTGCTGATCGTGCCCGAAGAATTTGATCAAGCGCTCGCCGTGGCTCGGGTGGATCGCCAGCTGGTTCGACAGGAGGCCGGCGCTGGCTCCGGTGCGAATGGCGAGGGCGGCGAGCTGGATCAGCTCCGCCGCCGCCCAGGACACCATCTGGACGCCCAGAACCTTCTCGGTCGCGCCGTCGAAGACGAGCTTGAGGTAGCCGCCGTCCTCGCCGGTCGCCCGCCCGTTCGACGCGCCCGTGATGTCGTGCCGGGCGACGTGACACTTGACCCCGCGGCGCGTGGCCTCGGCGTGCGTGAGCCCGACGCGCGCGACCTCGGGCGTCGTGAAGATCGTCTGCGGGACGACCGTGTACTCCACGGTTTCGACGTTGCCGCGGAGCGCGTTGAGCGCCGCGGTCTTCCCCTCGTAGGCGGCGGTGGGTGTGAGCTGCACGTTGCCCGCCGCGTCGCCCGCGGCGTAGACGTGGGGCAGCGTCGTCCGGAGGTACGCGTCGACCTTGAGCCCCAGCGGGCCGTGCTCCAGCCCGATCGCATCGGTCCCGGTGCGTCGCGGAGTGTAGCGGCGTCCGATCGCCAGGCAGACCTGCTGCGCGGTGACGGCGAGCGGCGCGCCGTCGCGCGTGACGTGAGCGGTGATCGCGCCCCGCGCGCCCGAGAGCCGCTCGAGGGTCGCGCCGAGGTGAAACGTCACCCCGCGGCCCTCCAGCGTTTTCCTGATGTACGCCGCGACATCGCCGTCGAGCGCCGGGAGAACCTCGGGATCGCGGGCGATCACGGTGACGGTGGAGCCGAGGTCGCTGAACGCTCCCGCCATCTCGAGGCCGATCACGCCGCCGCCGACGAGCACGAGGCTCTGTGGAAACTGCGGCAGGAACAGGAGATCGTCGGAGGTGATCGCGAGCCCGCACCCCGGAACCGACGGCACGACCGGCTCGGAGCCCGCGGCGATGACGATCTTGTCGCCCTGGATCTGCCGACCGTCGGCCTGGACCGTGTGCGCGTTGACGAAGCGCGCCTCGCCGAGGTAGACCTTCGCCCCCGACTTCTCGAAGGCCGCAGCGGGCGGCTGGAGCTCGCGGACGATCGCGTGCTGGCGCCGGACGATCGTGTCCCAGTCGAGCGCGACGTCCGGACCCGTCCGCGTGCCGAAGGCCCCCGCCTCCTTGACCAGCCGGTGAATCCGCCCAGACCTTACCAAGGTCTTTTTGGGAATTCACCCACGGTTGATGCAGGTACCTCCGAGCGGCCCCGACTCCACGAGCGCCACGCGGGCGCCGAGCTTCACGCCCTGCTTCAGGGCGTTGATGCCGGCCGCGCCGCCACCGATGACGAGGAGGTCGTAGCGATCGATCATCGATTGCCTCCGACTCGCGTTGTCCGCGTGGTGGTCTCCGAGAGGAGCGTCCGGGCGACGTGGGCGGCGCCGAGGAGCGCCGCGCGCGGCTCGAGCACGAGCCAGACCGGGATCGACGCCATCAACTCCGCGAACCGTCCCTTGTCGCAGAACGCGGCCACGAACGCCCCGTCGGCGAGCTTCGCGCTGAGCTTCGGCGCGATCCCGCCACCGAGGTAGACGCCGCCCACCGCCAGGGCTTTGAGGGCGAGGTTGCCCGCCTCCGCGCCGTAGACCGCGCTAAAGAGGTCGAGCGCCTGGACGCAGAGCGGATGGGCGCCGGCCAGCCCGACCTCGGACACGACGGCGCTCGGATCGCCGCGCGCGATCCGGTCGCCGAGCCACGACGGTTCCGGCACGTCGCCGGTGTCGCGGAGAAACCGGTAAATGTTGAAGAGACCCGGCCCCGAGAGCACACGCTCGCAGCTCACGCGGCCGAACTCCTTGCGGAGGAAGCGGAGCAGTTCCACCTCGAGGTCGGTGCGGGGCGCGAAATCGGCGTGCCCGCCCTCTGAGGCGACCACGAGGTGGCGCTGGCCGTCCCAGATGAGGAGCGCCTCCCCCAGCCCCGTGCCCGCGGCGATCAGCGCCACGGTGCCCCGCCGCCGGGTGCCGGGCTGGAGCGGAGCGAGCGCCGTCGGGGGGAGCGTGAGCACCCCGTAGCCCGTCGCCTCGAGGTCGTTGAGCAGCCGCACCCGTCGCGCGGGGATGCGCGCGCGGAGCGTCGCCTCGTCGATCTGCCAGGGGAGATTGGTCGTGACGCTCCGCCCGTCGACGACGGGTCCGGCGACGCCGAAGCAGGCGGCATCGATCCTGAGTCGCCGAGGGGAGGCGAGGAAGCGCGCCACGGCGTCCTCGAGCGACGGAAACTCACGGCTCGAGAGCTCCGTCTCGCGCTCGAGCACGAGCGCACCGTCGCGGCGGTCGAACAGGGCGAGCGCCGTCTTGGTCCCGCCGACGTCGCCGGCGAGGAGCACTACTTCTTGGCCCCGGCGTAGATGTCCATGACCGTCTTGAGGAACCGCAGGGCGTCGGGCTTCCGCCGCTGGAACGAGTTGCGCCCGATGATCGAGCCGAAGCCCCCGCCGTCGCGGATCGCCCGGACCTGCTCGAACACCGCCTCGTCGGTGTCGGCGGCCCCACCCGAGAAGATCACGATCCGCCGCCCGTCGAAGGCGGCCTGGACGACGTGGCGCACGCGTTCGGCGAGCGTCCCGAGGGGGACCCCCTCCTTCTCGTAGACCTTCTTCGCCGCGGCCTGTTCGACGTGCGCCGAGGGCAGCTTCACCTTGATGACGTGGGCGCCGAGCTGGGCGGCGATGTGGCCGGCGTACGCCGTGACGTCGATCGCCGTCTCGCCTTCCTTGGAGAGCCCCGAGCCGCGCGGGTACGACCACACGACCACGGCGAGACCGTGCGCCTTCGCCTCCTCGGCGAGGGCGCGCAGCTGGCCATACATCGTCAGCCGATGCTCGGACCCGGGATAGATCGTGAAGCCGATGCCGACGCAGCCGAGGCGCACGGCGTCCCCGACGCTGCCCGTGAGCGCCTGCGCGGGGTCGCGCTCCTCGAGCAGCACGTCGTGGTTGCTGAGCTTCAAGATCAACGGCACCCGGCCCGCGAACTCGCGCGCCCCCGCCTCGAGGAAGCCGAGGGGCGCGGCGTAGGCGTTGCACCCCGCCTCGATCGCGAGCTCGAAGTGGTAGCGCGGGTCGTACGCCGGCGGGTTCATCGCGAAGGACCGTCCCGGCCCGTGCTCGAACCCCTGATCCACCGGCAGGATCACGAGGCGCCCGGTGCCCGCGAGCGCGCCGTGGGTCAGAAGGCGCGCGAGGTTCGTCAGCGTCCCGGGGTTGTCGCTGCCGTACCAGCTCAGGATCTCGCTCACCCGCTCCGTCGTCATTGCCGTCCTCCGATGAAGTCTTCCGCCATCGCCACGTCGTCGGGACTCCCGATGACGAGCGGCACCCGCGCGTGCGGCGTGGCCGGGTCGATCGTCATGATCCGCTCGTGTCCGGTGCTCGCGCGGCCACCCGCCTGCTCGGCGAGGAAGGCCATGGGCGCCGCCTCGTACTGGAGGCGGAGCTTTCCCGAAGCTCGGCTCGCCTCGGGCGGGTAGAGATAGATCCCGCCTTCGAGCAGTGTGCGGTGAAAGTCGGCGACGAGCGAGCCGACGTAACGCGCCGTGTAAGGCCGGCCCGTCGGCACGTCCGGCGTGCGAAGGTGGCGGATGTAGCGCTGCACGCCCGGCTCCCACTTGGCGAAGTTGCCCTCGTTCACGCTGTAGATGCGGCCCCGCGTGGGGATCCGGATCCGGTGGTGCGAGCGGACGAACTCGCCGCTGGTCGGATCGAGCGTGAAGCCGTCGACGCCGTCGCCGGTCGTCAGCACCATGAGCGTCGCGGGCCCGTACATGATGTAGCCGGCCGCGACTTGCGCCGTGCCCGGCTGTCGCGTGTCGTTTCCCGCCGCCGCGCTCCGCCGGATCGAGAAGATGGTCCCGACGATCCCGTTGACATCCAGGTTCGACGACCCGTCGACGGGGTCGACACAGACGACGTATCGGACGCGACCGCCCCGCGTCGCGGGGCGAAGCGGCTCGTCCAACTCCTCGGAGACGAGCGCGCTCACGAGCCCCGTCTCCTCGAGCGCGCGCACGACCACGTCGTTCGCCCACGCGTCCAGCTTCTTGACGGCTTCGCCCTGGACGTTCGTGATGCCGGTCGGGCCGAGCTGACCGACGAGCGCGGCGCGGGCGAGCTCGCGCGCGACGATCGTCCCGGCGACGGCGAGCTGGCCGAGGAGCACCGCGAGCTCCGCCGCGTCAGGCGCGCTCGAGCTCTCGACGTGCGCGTGGAGCGTGATCGGCTCGGTCACGTTCCGCCGGACCCGCTCTCAGCCGCCCGTGGGCTGCTCGACGTGGCCGCCGAACTTGTGGCGCATCGCCGAGAGCACCTTCTCCGCGAAGGTGTGCTCCCGGCGCGAGCGGAAGCGCGCGAAGAGGGAGGCGGCGAGGACGTCGCAGGGAACGGCTTCCTCGAGCGCCGCCATGATCGTCCAGCGCCCCTCGCCGGAGTCCGCGACGACGCCGGTGTAGGCCGAGAGGGTCGGGTTCTCGGCGAGCGCCTGCGCCGTGAGGTCCAGGAGCCAGGAGCTGACGACGGAGCCGCGGCGCCACAGCTCGGCAATGTCCGCGAGGTCGAGGTCGTACCGCAGCTCTGCCGGCAGGTCCTTCGAGTTCGCGTTCTTCATGATGTCGAGCCCCTCCGCGTACGCCTGCATCAACCCGTACTCGATCCCGTTGTGGACCATCTTGACGAAGTGGCCGGCACCCGACGGCCCGCAGTAGAGATAGCCGTGCTCCGCGGCGGAGCCGGACCTCTCGCGCCGGGGCGTGCGCGGGACGGTCTCTAGCCCGGGCGCGAGCGTCCGGAAGATCGGATCGAGGCGGGCCACGACCGCCCGGTCGCCGCCGATCATCAGACAGTACCCGCGCTCGAGCCCCCAGACGCCGCCGCTCGTGCCGACGTCCAGGAAGTTGATCTTTCGCTCGCGGAGCGTCCGGCTCCGGCGCACGTCGTCCTTGAAGGAGGAGTTGCCGCCGTCGATGAGCGTGTCACCGGGATCCAGACGCCGGGCGAGGTCCGTCACGACCTGCTCGGTCGGGGGACCCGCCGGCACCATCACCCACGCCACGCGCGGCGCCTTGAGCTTGGCCACGAAGTCGTCGAGCGTCAGCGCCCCGACCGCGCCCTCGCCCGCGAGCTGGCGGACGGCGTTCGCGTCGGCCGCGTACGCGACGACCTCGTGGCCGCCCCGCAGGAGCCGCCGCGCCATGTTTCCGCCCATCCGCCCCAGGCCAACCATCCCGATCTGCATGATGTCCGTCCTCCGAGTTCATAGGCTCGCCTCGGCCGGCGGCTCGCACGACCAGAATCACAGACTCGCCTCCCGGCGCGCCTCGCCGAGCCTCCGCGGCCGCCGCTCGGCTCGCACGACCAGAATCACAGACTCGCCTCCCGTCACCCGATCGCTCGATCGACGGCCGACCGCAGCGTCCGGAGCCCGTCCGCGACGTCCGCGCCGAGATGGACCCGCAGGGCGCGGCGGCCGCGCTCGACGAGGACGAGAAGGTCGCCGCGCGCCTGGGCGGCCTTCACGGCGCCGAACGTGTACGACCGCCCGGGCACCGGGAGATCCTCCGCGTCGTCGCACGTGACCTGGAGGAACACGCCCGTGTTCGGGCCCCCCTTGTACGCCTGCCCGGTCGAGTGCAGGAAGCGCGGCCCAAAGCCCACGCACGTCGCGACCCGGTATCGGTCCCGGACCGCCCGCCGGATCGCCTGGAGCGTGGCCTCGTGCGCCGCGGTCATCTCGAGGTAGGCGAGAAGCGCGACGTAGTCTCCGGGCTTGATCGTCCGGAAGTGCGCCCCGAGCGCCGCGGCGAGGGTCCGGTCACTCACGCGCAACGGCGACTCCGGCGGCAGCTTCCCCGTTTTCTCGTACTCGTCCGTCAGCCGACGCGTCGCGACCTTGCTCGCCTCGACGTCGGGCTGGTTGAACGGGTTGACGCCGAGCACGGAGCCCGCGACGGCCGTCGCGAACTCCCACCGGAAGAACTCGGCGCCGAGGTCGTAGAGATCGTCCACCGTGATCCTGACGACCGGGTGTCCCGCGCCCTCGAGCGCCTGCACCACGCTGTCTTGATGCTCGTCCGGCGCGGACGCGAGCCGGAGGTACACGAAGAGGCGGTCCGCGCCGTAGACCTCGGGCGGGCCGAGGGGCTCGCGGTCGACGGGGATCAGCCCCTTCCCCTCCTTGCCAGTCGACTCGGCGAGGAGCTGCTCGAGCCACGCGCCGAGGTCGTAGATCGCGGGCGACACGATCAGCGTGACCTTGTCGCGTCCGTGTGTCGCGAGCACGCCCAGGGTGACGCCGAGGACGGCGCCGGGATTCTTCTCCACCGGCACGCTGGCCGCGCAGGCCTCCGCCATCTCCTCCGCCCGCTCGAGGAACCGCGCCACGTCGAGCCCCATGATCGCGGCCGGAACCATGCCGAAGTTCGAGAGCGCGGAGTACCGCCCGCCGATCGACGGCTCGCCGGAGAAGACCCGGCGGAACCGATCGGCTTCGGCGAGCCCCTGGAGCCGCGAGCCCGGATCGGTGATGGCGATGAACTGGCCGCCCGCGCGCTCCGCGCCGACGACCTGGCGGGCGCGCTCGAAAAAGTACTCCTTGAAGAGGTTCGGCTCCAGCGTGGTCCCCGACTTGGACGAGACGATGAAGAACGTCTTCGCGAGGTCTACCTTCCGCTCGAGTGCCTTGACCTGGGCGGGATCGGTGGAGTCGAGCACGAGCACTTCGGGGAATCCGTCGAGCCGGCCGAATGTCTCCTTCAGCACCTCGGGAGCGAGGCTCGAGCCCCCCATGCCGAGCACGAGCGCGCGCGTGAAGCCCAGAGAGCGGACGTCCTCGGCCAGGCGACGGAGGTCGTCCATGCGGCGGACCTGGACGCCGGCGATCTCGAGCCAGCCGAGCCAGCTCGCTTCGTCGGCGCCGGTCCAGAGGGTGGCGTCGCGCGCCCACAGCCGGCGCACCTTCCCCGCCACCGCCCACTCCTCGAGCGTCTTCCTCACCTGCTTCTCGAGCTCGGCGGGCAGCATCCGCGTCTGGCGGTTCATCTACCGCTGCCGGCTCCACTCGCTCACGGAGGTTCCGTCGGCGACGAGCACGGTGTCGGCCGTCCCCAGGAAGAGCCCCGTGTCCACGACGCCGGGCACCGCGCGGAGCGCCCGCTCGAGCCCGGGAGGGTCCGCGATCGATCCCACGACGCAGTCCAGGATGACGTTCCCGTTGTCCGTCACGAACGGGCGCTCGCCGGCCGTCCGGAGCGCGGGCCCGAGGCCGAGGGCGGCGAGGCGGCGGCGGCACAGGGGCAGCGCGAACGGGACGACCTCGACGGGCAGGCGGCGCCGGCTGCCGAGCCGCGGAACGAGCTTGTCGCGCTCGACGAGGATGACCTGGCGCCGCGACGCCGCGGCCACGACGCGCTCGCGCAGCAGGGCCCCGCCGTACCCCTTGATCAGGTTGAGGTCGGGATCGACCTCGTCGGCCCCGTCCACCGTGACGTCGATCTCCGCCTCGAGGCCGACCAGCGGGATGCCGAGCTCCTCCGCGAGCTGGGCCGTGGCCTCGGACACGGGCACACCGCGCACGCGGAAGCCGTCGCGCACGCGGGCGGCGAGCACCCTCACGAACGCCGTCGCGGCCCGGCCCGCGCCGAGCCCCACGACGGTGTCGTCCTTGACGAACCCGAGGGCCCGGCGCGCGAGAGCATCGAGCGGTTCCGTTGTGTCGAGCTGCACGCTTCCCGCACCCATAACACGATCGCCGACTCGCCGCCAGCGCCTCAATGTCCTGCGGCCAGCGCGTGCCAGGCGCGGAGCGTCTCGCCGACCAGCCGCGGCGACCTCCCTGCCCCAGCCGATCACGCTCCGGAGTTTACCTGAGTGCGCGAGAGGCGACGTCCTTCGCCGCCTGAATCCCACGCGTCTCCCCCGTCATCGCAACCACAGGGAGGGTACGGGCATGGAAGCCATCCTGGCGCTTCTGTTCATCGCCGCGCTGACTCTCGGCCCGCTCGTCGTGATGGCGGCGCGCGATCGCCGCCGCGAGTCGGCCGAGATCGTCGGCGCCGACATCCGTGCGGCCGTGCGGCGCCGACTGCACGGGGAGTCGCTGCTTTCGGTGCAGGTGGCGCCCGCGACGCTCAGACGGCCCGGGCGCGTGGTGCTCTCGACGCCCAGCGGCTACGAGTACCTGACCGAGGCGGTCTGGTCGACGGTGGCAACGCGGATGCCGCCGGGCTACGAGCTCGTCGTCACGCGACCGCATCCCGTCGCGTCGGATCGGACCGACCGAGCACTCCCGCGCGCGGCCTGACGGCGTTTCGACGTCGATCAGTCATCTTCGCGGACATCGCCCTCCCACTCGATGGCGATGCCGCGCTGGACGGACTGCGATGCCGGGCAGCCTTTCTCGTGGACCTCGATGGCCCGCAGCGCGTCCGGCCGCGTGCCCTTCGGGACCCTCACCGTGTAGCGGACCTTGATGCGCGTGACGAGCGGCTTGCCCTCGACACTCTCGACGAACCCCTCGGCCTCGGCGCTGAGCCGGTCGGGCTGGGTGGGGATCTTCCGCGCCGCTAGCGCCCCGGCTAGCGTGCCCGTCATTCAGCCGGCGACGGCGGCCACGAGATGGTCGAGCGTCGCCGGCGCTTCCTGCTCCGGCTCGACGCCGTAGAACTTCTTGATGCCGCCGTGCACGCCGTAGACGACCGGATCGGGGAAGTTCTCGATCCACGCGCGGCGCAGCGGACCCTTGTCCTTGACGATCCGGACTCTCGAGACGTGAATCAGCTCGCCCATGTGCGTCCCTCCTGTCCTCCGGACTCTACACGAACTCGCCGTCCGCTGCGCACAAGGCGCTGGCGCACCCGCGGCCCGTTGCCGTAGATTCGTCCCATGCCGAGCATGGACGAGTACGCGAAAGCGCCCGTGGCCGTGCGCCTGAAGCGTCTCGAGAGCACCCCTGACGAGCTCGCGGGCGCGGTTCGCGGCCAGAGCGAGGCCGCGCTCGCTCGCCGTCCCGACCCGAAGCTGTCCTTCGATCCCGCGACCCCCGACCGCTGGGCCGAGGAGCGTCAATACCTCCGCAACGACGTCGCCGCCGCGCTCGCCGCGTTCCGCAAGCGCCGCGAGGACAACCACCTCGACCAGCTCCGGCGCGCGCTCGAGGGACGCGCGTAGGCCGCGCCTCTGCCCCGTCGGCGTCGCCTCCCTCGCGGCACCCCCCAGACGGGGTCGTTCCGCTTCAACCCGCGCGGGACCCGGTTCCGCATCTACCCGCAGTCCCGGAGCGTGAAGGGCTTCGAGACGCCCATCGTCGTCCACGTCGACTCGCGCCCGGGCACGATCGGCCCTGGCCCGGCCGACTCCACGATGTACGTCGTCGACGCCGCCGGGATCCCGCCGAGCCGCTGGAAGGCGCCGTACGCCGACGACGCCACGGGGGAGCCGCGCTGGCGACCGCCGTACCCCCGGCGGGAGCCGCGGCGCGCGCCGGCCCGGCCGCGGCGCGGCCATTTCGATCACCTCGCGGTGGGCACGCGTGCCTTCTGGGCCTGTCACGTTTTCGCGACGGTCAGGTGCGTCCGCGAGATCTGGGAGCACTGCTTCGGCCGGCAGCTGCCGTGGTTCTTCAAGGATCCCGATGCTCCACGCCTGGAGATCATCCCCAGGGCGGAGAGCGCCAACGCGTGGTCGAGCGAGGGGTTCCTCGAGTTCGGCTACCTGCTCGACCGGCGGCGGCGGCCCGCGTGGCTGTGCGAGAACTTCGACGTCGTCGCGCACGAGACCGGTCACCTGATCCTGAAATCCGTCATCGGCAATCCGACGAACGCGAAGAAAACCCTCGACTACCGGGCCCACGAGGAGGCAGCCGCGGATCTGGTCGCGGTCGTGGCGTGTCTCCACTTCGACGAGGTCGTCCGCCGACTCCTCCGCAACACGAAGGGGCGGCTCTTCTCGCGGAATCTCCTGTCTCGCCTCGGCGAGGAAGGCCGGCGCTCGCAGATCCGGACCGCGTTCAACGCCGCCACGATGTGGTCGCCCTCGGTCGTGCGCGCCGACGCCGCGTACGACAAGCACGGCTTCTCGAAGCCGTTCAGCGGCGGCGCCTTCGACCTGTTCGTCGAGATCTACGAGCGCCACCTCGTCCGGCGCGGCGCGATCCCGGCCGCGCTCGCCCGGCGGTCGCGGAGCGCCGTCGCGACGGCGCTGGCGGGGCTCTCGCGCGAGGCGGTCCACCGACGCTTCCGCCGGCTCCGGCGGGCCTTCGCCGAGCACTTCGTCGGGGCCGAGGAGACGTTCGGGCAGGCGCTCTGCGACGCGCGCGATGACTTCGCACGCCTCCTCGCGAGGACCTGGGACCGGACCTCCGTCCGAGACTTCCCGGGCCGGGGCCTCCCGTA
>Ga0209378_1000076_pt1 | contig 63545 bp, 52 predicted proteins | sample GraSoiAngelo_156_FD_186170 | JGI IMG/M metagenome (GOLD analysis project Ga0209378, IMG submission 186170) | Grasslands soil microbial communities from the Angelo Coastal Reserve, California, USA - 14_1009_13_40cm (SPAdes) (version 2) | ecosystem: Environmental > Terrestrial > Soil > Grasslands ...
GAGAGGTCGTCGAGCACCACGACGTCGTGCCCGGCGCCGACCAGGTGCTCGACCAGGTGCGATCCGATGAACCCCGCGCCTCCGGTGATGAGACATCTCATAGCGGACCAGCCTTGCACATCCCACGCCAGACGCGTCCGACGGATTCTCCCTACGGCGTCGGTGCCGCATGTGAGCCACACGTGTTTCCGCGGCGCACGGGGCGATGCCGCGGCACATCACTGGCTACCGACGAGTGCGGCGGTTAGGTATGGATATGTGAAGGACCGAGGCCGGATCATCGGCCTCTGGAGAGGGAGAGCGTTACCACCCACCGCGCCGCAACAGCATCACCGGCACAGTGCGGAGCATGATCTTCGCGTCCTCGAGCGCCGACTGCCGCCGGATGTACTCGAGGTCGTAACGCACTTTGCTGCGCACGTCATCCACCGACGTGTCGTATCCCTGGTTGATCTGCGCCAAGCCGGTGATGCCCGGCCGAACGCGCTGACGCCATTGGTAGCCCTCGATCTGCTCGCGCAGGTACACGAAGATCGTAGGCTGCTCCGGCCGCGGACCGACGACGTTCATGTGACCCATGAGGACGTTAAACAGCTGGGGCAGCTCGTCGAGCCGGAACTGCCGCAGCACCCGGCCGAGAGGCGTCACCCGCGCATCATCCGGCAGGGCCCACGTTTGCTGGTTCTCGGGTCGGGCCGGGCGCATCGTGCGAAACTTGTACATGGTGAACGGCCGACCGCCCTGATCGATGTGGCGGCGGGTGTTGCCGCCCGCGTGGGACAGCGAGCGGCGGTCGAGCCCCACGCGCGCCTGAGCGAAGAGCACCGGCCCGCGCGACGTGAGCTTGATCAGCGCCGTGATCACGAGCATGACGGGAGACGCCAGGACGAGCCCGACGGCGGCTACAGCGATATTGAGCACGCGACGGGCCCAGCGCTCCCGGTCGCGGGGGCGGTACGGCGCGACGCGCACCAGCGAGATCGGGGGTCGGGTCCGTTGGGGTTCGACGAGAGCAGGTATCGGTTGTGCCATGGCCCGGATGCGTGGCAAGGTCTGTGCGCGGGCGCGATAGAGCACCGGCGGTGCATCCTGCGTCGCCTCGGAGGACGCGGCGGCTTGCGGGTCGGGCTGCTGAACCGTCGCGACATCGCGATCCAGCATCGTCTGTTGAGCCATCGCGACGCCGCGGGGCAGGGTGATCCGTGCGCTCATCGGCCGATGCTCTCCGCCGGGCACTCGATCTCGAAGAAGAACCGACTGCCCCAGTTGGGCCGGCTCTCCACCCGAAGCTCCGAGCCCATCGCGCGGACCAGCTTGGCGCAGATGGCGAGCCCGAGTCCCGAACCCGAGAAGTGGTGGCGACCATTTCGCCCGTTGCCGTCGCCGGACACCGGCCGGACCGGCTGGCTCAGCGCCGCGTAGTACGCCGGGTCGAACCCGGGACCGGTGTCGCGCACCGAGAACTCCAGGCGCCGGGCGCCGATGGGCCGTGCGGTGAGCTCCACGAACCCCTTGTCGGTGAACTTCACCGCGTTGGTGGCGAGGTTGAGCAGGGTCCGCGATACCGCCCGCGCGTGTCCCACGCGCCGCTCGGGCACGGGGTGCACGAGGCGCACGGCGAGCCCCTTTTCCTCGGCGATCGGCAGCACCATGCTGCGTACCGAGGCGAAGGTCTCGGCCACGGAGAAGGGCGCCGGCAGGCGGTCCACCAGGCGGTTCGAACCGCGAGCCAGCTCGAGCACGTCGCTCGCGGTGGCGCACAAGCTGAATGCCGCACTGTAGATGAGCCCGAGCTGCCGGTTCTGCTCCGGCGTCACCGGCCCTCCCTGACCCTGCTGCAGCGCCTCGGCCAGGAACAGGATCGACGTCAGCGGTGAGCGTAGGTCGTGGGCCAACTCGACCACGAGCTCCAGGCCGTTCGGGCCAGCGAGACACGCGGCCAAGTCAGACGGCTCCGGGTCGGGGGCCGGGGCGGGGGCGGGGACGGACCTCGCCCGGGCGACGGCGGCCGCCGGCCAGTCGAGCCGTTCGGCGGTATTGGTCGTCATGCTGCCTCCCCGCCCGGGTGGCCGACCTCGATCGGTACGCCTTCCGGGACACCGTCGACTGCGGATCCTACCATCGCCTCCGGTGGCGGGGCGGGCTCGCGCTCAACCACCCACCCGGCCGTGGGACTCCGCTGCAGGCCGTGGCGCTCCATCAGGCGATAGAGCGTGGTCCGGTCGACGCCGGCGATGCGCGCCGCCTTCGACATGTTGCCGCTCGCCCGATTGACGAGCCACGTGAGATACTGGCGCTCGAATTGCGCGATCACGCGATCGCGTGCGGCGTGATAGCTCTCTTCCAGCAGGGTCGAGATCAACGAGGCCGGGTTGGCCCCGGTCTCGGCCGCGGCGGGCTCGCCGGCCAGATGCAGGTCTTCGGACCGGATTTCGGAGCCCGGCTCCACGACGACGGCGACATGCTCGATGACGTTCTGCAGCTCGCGTACGTTGCCACGCCACGGGTATCCGCACAGGGTCCGAAGCGCCGCGTCGGTAAGCCGCGGGAACGGCGCACCCTTGCGGCGGTGCCGCACCCAGTAGGTGGACAGGAAATAGTCGGCGAGGAGCGGGATGTCCTCGGGCCGCTCGCGCAGTGGCGGCACGTGGATCGGTACGACGCGCAGGCGGTAGTACAGATCCTCCCGCATGTCGCCGGCCTTGACGGCCGCCTCGGGGTCGCCGTTGGTCGCGGCGATGAAGCGGACGTTGACCACCGCATCGGTCGTCTCGCTCCCCACCCGGCGGACCACGCCGTCCTGGATTACGCGCAGGAGCTTGGCCTGGATCGGCTTCGGCATTTCGGCCAGCTCGTCCAGGAACAGCGTCCCGCCGTGTGCCGCCTCGAGCAAGCCGGGTTTGTCCCGCACGGCGCCGGTAAACGCACCCTTGCGGTGGCCGAACATCTCCGATTCGAGGAGTCCTTCCGGCAGTGCCGCGCAATTGATCGCGATGAAGGGGCGGCTCGAGCGACGACTGTGGAGGTGAATGAACTGCGCGATCATCTCCTTGCCGCTGCCGCTCTCGCCTGTGATGAACACCGACGCATCGGTTGGCGCCACCTTGCGGGCGAGGTCGACCGCCCGGCGAAACGCCGGCGCGGTCCCGAGCAGCGTGATCTTGTCGGCCGGGGCCTGCCCGCCAGCCTGAGCGTCCTGCTGCTCACGCGTCTCGCGCGCCACGAGCAGCGTATGCACGGCGCGTCCGACCAGGATCTGGAGATGCGAGGCCGAGAACGGCTTCGGCAGATAATCGAACGCGCCCTGCCGCAGCGCTTCCACGCTCGACTCGACGCTGGGATTGCCGGTCATGACGATCACGATCGTGTCGTGGTTCGTGCCGAGCGCCGTTCGCAACAGTGCCAGCCCGTCGACCCCCGACATGTACAGATCCGTGAGTACGACATCGAACGCCCGGCGCTTGAGGAGCTCCAGGGCATCCTGGCCGCGGCTCGCGACCGTGACGTCATATCCCTCGTGACGGAGCACGGCGGCGCAGCTCTCGCGCAGGGTATGCTCATCGTCGATTACGAGGATCCGAACGCGAGCCTTCGCTTCCGGCCCAATCGCCAGCAGCGCACTGGGCTCACGCCCGTCGCTCGGTAGGGAGACGCCCTCGTTGGAAATCGGCATAGCCATCGGAGTCGTCCTCGAAATCGGTTGACCCCTCCTTACGCACGCTTCGGGCCACCCTGTCGCAACCCCGCAGCGTCCCCGATTTCCCGCATGAAATGGGCACGAACGCCCCGTTGGGGGGTTGGCGCAACGCATCCCTCCTCGCACCAAGGTGCATCCACCGCCGCGATCGGGTGCACCGATTTGCGGCATGGCCTGAGTGCTGAAATGGTCGCCTTGGTACAGCGGATACTCGCCGCGATCCTAACGACGTGCCGGCGGGTGGGGCCTACGATCCTATTCCTTTGAGGAGCCGCCTCCGTCTTCGAAGCGTCGCAGCCACGCGTCCGAGTCGGCGCGCCCGGTACGGACCGCAGCCGACGCTCGCACCAGCAAATCCACGGGCTCGATCGGCGCATACCCAACGTTGGCGACCGCCTCGTATCCGCATCGAACACGGAGGGCCGGCCTGCCGTCCGGCGGCTCGCCGGCCGTGGCACCGGCGAGCGATGCCGCGAGGCGCTCCGCGAGCCGGCGCGCTCCGGCGGCGTCCGTCCCGGGGGCGAGCACGGCGAATTCGGTGCCGCTCAACCGGCCGATCGCGTCCGACAGTCGCGCCGCGGAGGTCAGCGCCTGTACCCGGCGGGCTAGGCTCGGGCCGCCTGACGTGCCGGGGCTGGTGCCGGGGCCCGACGGATCGAGGTCCAGCGCGAACACAACGCACGCGAGCGCACCGTGGTCGCGGTACGCCTGCGCGCCCAGCTCACGGGCGCGGCGCGCGAGTCCCTGGCGGTTGTAGAGCCTGGTCGCGGAATCGAGGAGCCCTTCGGAACGTGCGCGATCGGCGTCGAGCTTGGCATGTACGTACGCGCCGATCTTGAGCAGGATCTCGTCCGCGTCATGTGGCGGCGCGATGCACTCCCACGCCCCCGCCCGAAGCGCGGCCAGGCGCTCCGCGCGTGTAGCCGGGTTAGGGAGCGAAAGGAGGATTGGCGTGCTGCTCGAAACGCGCGGATCGGCGCGGAGTGCGCGGCACAACTCGACGCCCGCGATGTCCGGCAGGACTTGATCGACCAGGAGCACGTCGGGCTCGGTGCTCCGCGCGCGCTCCAGCGCGTGACGGCCGGTGCGCTCCTGAAGCACGGCATACCCGGCGCCCTCGAGCAGGTCCTTGAGCCAGCGCGTTACCTCGGCGCCGTCGCCGGCGAGGAGTACCAGCGGGAGGCCCGCTGTCGGTCCGCTTGGTGAGGATCGTTCTGTCATGCCCACCAATCCTCTCCCTGCAAACCCGGGGCCGCCGCAAGCCGGCGGTCGCCCTGCCTCAACCGCCTTGGAACGCGGGGCCGGGGGGGCCGGGGGGGGGCCGCGACGGGGCCGTCGCGCGGCGGGCTGACGCGCGTGCGCAACGCAGCGCTCCGTACGGGAGACGCCACCCGTCGGGCGGCGTCACTGCTAAATGCTTGTCCCACTGATCGGTTATCGCCCAGCGCCCGGCGCGGCGACCCGGCGGAGGCCTCAAACTTGAAGTGCATCGCCGGCGCCATCCGTCCCCACGCGCCGTGGTGACGTGAGGCCAACCGCCATGTACTGCGAACGATGCCGGGCACCGGGTGCCAATGGGAACGAGGGCCAGCGAAGCCGCCGACGTGCCCGCGGGGCGCGATGCGCGCGGTGTGGCGCCCGCCTCTCGACACGCCCCGCCGCACTGTCGGAAGAGAAGGTCGACACGCACGCCCATCTGGCGCGGTTCGGTCTGGCGATCACGGGAGATCCGTTGCTCGAACTCAGGCATAGAGGGAGCTAGGGGGGCTAGACGATGTGCGGAATCGTAGGGTACGTCGGCCCCGGCGACGCGGTGTCGGTGCTGGTCGAAGGCCTGAGCCGGCTCGAATACCGCGGATACGACTCTGCCGGCGTCGCCGTCCTCAATGGCCGCGGCGTTGAGACCCGCAAGCTCGCGGGGCGCATTGCTGACCTCCGCGAGCTGCTCACGCGCGACCCGGTGCATGGGAAATGCGGTATCGGCCATACGCGCTGGGCCACGCACGGTGCTCCCACCGACAGCAACGCGCATCCTCACATCGACTGCACCGGCACGCTCGCGCTCGTGCACAACGGCATCATCGAGAACGCGGACGTGCTGCGGCGCCGGCTGGAGCAGGACGGGCACCGCTTCCAGACCGAAACCGATACCGAAACGCTCGTCCACCTGATCGAGGAGTCGCCAGGCGAGACGCTCGAGGAGCGGGTGATCGCGGCGCTGGACCACGTGGAGGGGACCTACGGAATCGCGGTGGTGGCGGAAGCCGATCGGGGCAAGATCGTGGTCGCGCGCCGCGGCTCGCCCGTGCTGCTCGGCGTCGGCGATGGGGAATTCCTCATCGCGTCCGACGCGAGTGCCGTGCTGGGGCACACGCGGTCGGTGGTCTATCTGAACGACGGCGACATCGCCGTGGTGACCCCCGACGGGTACCGCGTCCTCGATCTGGAGGCGCGCGAGCAGGACCGGGCCGTGGACGACATCGAGTGGGATCTCGATGCGATCGCGCTCGGTGGCTACCCCCACTTCATGCTGAAGGAGATCTGCGAGCAGGCGGAGACCGTGCGGAGCACGCTGCGAGGCCGCCTGCTCGCGGCCGATGGGACCGCGCGGTTGAACGGCCTGAACCTGACGCCCGAGGAGTGCAACAGCATCGGGCGGATCGTGATCGTGGCCTGCGGGACGTCGTGGCACGCGGGACTCGTAGGCCGCCACGTGATCGAGGAGCTCTCGGGAATCCCGGTATCGGTCGAGTACGCCTCGGAATACCGCTACCGCCGCCAGCTCCGCGTGCCGGGAACGGTCACCATCGCCATCTCGCAGTCAGGCGAGACGGCCGATACGCTGGAAGCGCTCCGCGCCGCCAAGGCGACGGGCTCGAAAGTGCTCGGGCTGGTGAACGTCGTCGGCTCGACCATCGCACGCGAGGCGCAGGGTGGCATCTACCTGCACGCCGGGCCCGAGATCGGCGTGGCCTCCACCAAGGCGTTCACTTCGCAGGTCGTCGCCCTGCTGCTGCTCGGCCTGTACCTCGGCCGGCGGCGGGGCCTGTCCGTCGAAGACGGGCGCGCCCTTGTCGCGCACCTGCTCGCGCTCCCGGAGCTCGTCGAGCGGACGCTGGCCATCGAGCCTGAAGTGCGGGCCCTGGCGACGCGCTACGCGGACGCGCCGAACGCGCTCTACCTGGGCCGCGGGCTCACCTTCCCTGTGGCGCTCGAAGGCGCGCTCAAGCTCAAGGAAATCTCCTACATCCACGCCGAGGGCTATCCGGCCGCCGAAATGAAGCACGGGCCGATCGCCCTGATCGACGAAAACATGCCGGTGGTCTGCCTGGCGCCGCGGGACGCGATCTACGCCAAGGTCGTGTCCACGATGCAGGAGGTGAAGGCCCGCGGCGGGCGCATCATCGCGATCACGAGCGAAGGGCCCGACGACCTCAGCCGTCTCGTCGATCACCAGATCGCCGTGCCGGCCGCGGCGCCGCTCCTGTCGCCGGTGCTGACGGTGATTCCGCTGCAGCTCCTGGCGTATCACATCGCCGTCCTGCGCGGCTGCGACGTGGATCGGCCGCGTAACCTCGCGAAGAGCGTCACAGTGGAGTGAAGCGATGCGCGTCCTCTCGGTTGTCGGCGCCCGACCCAACTTCATGAAGCTCGCTCCCGTCGACCGCGCGCTGGTGAAGCGGGGCGTGGAGCACGTGATCATCCACACGGGCCAGCACTACGACCCGGGCATGTCGGACGCGTTCTTCGAGGAGCTGTGGATCCCGGCGCCCGACCACCACCTCGGCGTCGGGTCGGGGTCGCACGCGCAGCAGACCGCCGCCGTCATGCAACGCCTCGAGCCGTTCCTGCTCGACGTCCGGCCCGACCTGGTGCTCGTGTACGGCGACGTGAACTCGACGGTGGCGGCCGCGCTGGTCGCCGCGAAGCTCGAGATGCGGGTCGGTCACGTGGAGGCCGGCCTGCGGAGCAGCGATTGGACGATGCCCGAGGAGATCAATCGCGTCGTCACCGACCGCCTGTCCGACCTGCTCTTTCTGCCCTCGCGCGACGCCGCGGACAACCTCGGCGCCGAAGGCGTGCCGGCCGATCGCATGCATTTCGTGGGCAACGTGATGATCGATACGCTCTGCTGGGCCTTGCCGCAGGCGCTCACACTCGACGCCGCGGCGCGCCACGGTGTGGCGGGTCGCCCGTACGCGGTGGTGACCCTGCATCGGCCGTCCAACGTCGACGATGGGACGGTCCTGCAGGAATTGCTCGATGCCCTCGGGCGACTCGCGGTGAAGGTACCGGTGCTCTTCCCGGTGCACCCGCGCACGCGAGATCGCATTGCGGAACTCGGACGGCGCCGCGGCGCGGGCCGTGGACTCGAGCTGCTCGAGCCGCTCGGGTACCTGGAGATGCTCAACCTCGTCGCCGGCGCCGCGCTCGTGGTCACCGATTCGGGGGGGCTGCAGGAGGAGACGTCGTTCCTCGGCGTCCCCTGTGTCACGGTGCGGCCCAACACCGAGCGACCGATCACCTGCACGCACGGGACCAACCGGCTCGTTCTGCCACGCGGTGACTCCGTGCTCGCGGCGGCCGAGCGCGCCCTGGGGCGTCGCTCGCCGGCCCGGCCGGTGATCGAGCGGTGGGACGGGAAGGCGGCTGAGCGCATCGTGGCCGTCGTGTGCGACGACGCCCGGTTCGACGTCGACGGCGCGGCGGCGTCGCCGCCACAGGTGGCGCGGCGCGCGGCGGCGATCCCGGTCCCGCTCGGCGCGAGTTGAGCGGAGAGGGCACGAACCCGTGCGTCAATCGCAATGAGTCGTTCTAGAGCGTGCGTAACCAGGGAGGTGTTCGCATGGAAGATGTAGCGCCTGCGGGGGGCGGACCGCACGCCGCCCCCCGCGACGCCCCGATCATCCCTCTCGTTCTGCGCAGACCTGCTTCGTCACTCCGTTGGATCAACGCAACCTCGTGCGCACGCCACAGCGGCGGAGGCAAAATCGCTGCGCGCGCATCGCCGCGAGGCTGCAACATTTTTTGTATGTCTCGACACCTCAGCAGGTTCTCCGCTCCATTTTGATGGCATCGGCTTTGCGTTCCCGGCCCTCTGGTCAGCACCGGCTGCAATCGTCAACAGCGAGGAGGGCAGAACGCACATGATGCGAGAACACAGAAGCTTGATCGTCTGGCCGAGCCTCATTGCGGCCGGACTGCTGGCCGCGTCCTGTACCGACCAGCCGAAAGTCAGCATGGCGCCGAACCGCCCAAACTTCTGGCTCACGCCTCCCCCGGCAGTGTGCACCGGAGGAAAGTGGACGGGCGGTGGGCGTATCGACCCCGCGTACCCCGACCCCACGGCGGGAAGCAACTATGACGGAGCGGATGAAGATCTGGCCCACGAGGAGGAGTACTTCGCCTACAAGCTTCCTAACATGACCGGGAAAGTGACTTTCGGGTTCAACATCTTCTTGGCGGTGAATAGTGAAACCCCCAGTCGCTGCTACGTGCAGAAGGGCGAGATCGAGGTCAATCATCACCCGGCGAAGACCAGTTGGCACGTGTCGATCCACGACGGGACCGATGCCCAAGGTAACACCGTCTATGCGTCGGTATTCGCCGATGCCAGTGGAAGGGGCTACTGTCTCGTGGTGGGGATCCCCGACAACTACATGTGGGCGCGTGTCAACGGAAACAAGGGTTATGAACTGACGCAGTTCGAGGTCTGCGACAACGATCGTGGCCAGCCGCAAAACAGCCGACATGACGCGATGCGCTGGCGGGCCGCGGGTGATGTTAGTCACGATCCAGGCGACACTCACCTCATCTACTTGACGGGTGGCAACATCGTGGAGCACGGGTCGTGAGCGGGCGGCACCATCCAAGCTCATTAGCCATGGAAATCCAAGGAAGGAGTGAACCGATGAACGGCAAGAGCATGCATTGGGTGAACCGCCTCGCGGCCCTCGGGCTCGTGGTAGGGCTCGTGGCTGGGCTCGCGGCGGTGGGTAGCGCCCAGTCGGTGGGTGGCCAGGCGTACAGCACGTACGTCAACACGCCGCTCGGTTCCAGTGCTCAGTCTCCACTGGCGGTGCTGCCGGCGGTCTCGGGCACCGACGGCGCCGAGGCGGACGCCGAAGGAAGTGCGCTGAACGTTGCGGGTGCCCTGTCGTCCGATTTCCTCAACAGCATCACGTCGGGCGAAATCGGCGCCGCGGAGGCGGGCGCACAGAGCACCGCGAGCGCGGCGAGCGTGAACATCCTGAACGGGCTGATCACCGCAGATGAGGTGGTCGCGAACGTCATGAGCAGCGCCGGCCAAACCGGTGCGTTCAGCAACGCCGACGGCTCGACGCTCACGAACCTCACGGTAGCCGGCCAGTCCCTGTCCGGCGATCAGCCGGTGGCTCCAAACACCAACGTCAGCCTACCCGGCGTGGGGTACGTCGTGCTGAACGAGCAGATCCCCTCGGGCGACGGCGTGTCGAGCAGCGGCCTGACGGTGAACATGATCCACGTGTACCTGCAGAATCTGGTCGGTGGCATTCTGAATCCGCTCACCGGTCAGATCATCGGCGGGACGTTGCAGACGACCGGCGAGATCATCGTCGGCTCGGCGACGAGCAGCGTGGCGAGCTGACCGAGCGCCACTCGGCCGCAGGGGGACATGAGCGGGAGCGGGCCACCCGAGTCAGAACGGGAGCCCGCGACCCGCGCCTCTTTTTTGTGCAAAGCGTAACACGCTGACGCATCAAACTGTATCACCAACGCCATATCCGCCGTTGCTCCGCATTGTCAACTCGTTGCAGAATCGCTAGTTATCGCGCGACGCAGTAGGTAGCGACGTGGCACTAGCCTTGCTGTTGCGCCGCAGCAACATTCAACACCCAAGGACTGCCCGCCATGGCCGCCAAAGGGAAAGACCCGCAAGCGCCGCTGCCTGACTCCGTCGCGCAACCCGAGTCCACCGCCGCGCTGTTGCGGGAGCTGGTGGCCCTCCTGCGGCAAAACCGCACCCAACTGCGTGAGGAATGGGCGCGGCGCATCACCCGGGCCCAGTTGCTCACGGCCATGACCGAAGAAGAAATCTTCGCGGAAGCCACCTCGGTGTACGACAACTACGTCGAGGCGCTCGAGACCGGCACCTTCGAGGCCCTGCAAGCCTACGCCCGCAACCTGTCCGAGCGCATCATTCCGCGAGGCGTCGAGACGCACGAGGTGGTCGGGATCGTGTTGCTGCTGCGTGACGTGCTGGCCCGCTCGCTGTTCGGAAAGTACCACGAGGATTTCGACAAGCTCTACCGCATTCTCGACGCCTACGAGCCAGCGGCCAACCGGATCGCGAACACGGTGGCGGTCGGGTTCGTGCAGGAGCGCGAGCGTATCATCCGGCAGCAACAGGAAGCGATCCGGGAGCTGTCCACGCCGGTGCTCCAGGTGCGCGAGCGGCTCTTGATTCTGCCGATCATCGGCGTCATCGATCCCCAGCGGGCGCGCCAGCTGACCGAGCAGTTGTTGCGCGCGATTCGGACCAACCGTGCGAAGGTCGTCGTGATCGACATCACGGGCGTGGCGGCGATGGACTCGAACGTGGCGAACCACTTGGTGCAGACCGTCGAGGCATCCCGCCTGCTGGGCGCGACCGTGATCGTGACGGGCCTCTCGCCCGAGATCGCGCAGACCCTGGTGACGATCGGTGTCGATCTGAGCGAGATGGCAACGGTCGGCGATCTCCAGGGTGGTATCGAAGAGGCGGAGCGCCTGCTCGGCTACAAGGTGCTGCCGCTCGAAGAGGTGGCCCCAAAGGCGTGAGCCGGTACCGTACTCCGTCGACGGAGGGCGCGTGGAAGTCCCGATCCTGAAGCAGGGCCACTACCTGATCGCGTCCATCCAGTCGGCGCTCACCGACGCCGATCTGTCGCAGCTGCGCGAGGCGTTGATCGAGCGGGTCGGGAAGTTCCGCGCCCGCGGCGTCATTGTCGACGTGACGGCGCTCGACGTGATGGACTCGTTCGCCGTCCGCACGCTGCGGGACATCGCCCACATGGCTCGCCTCCGCGGCGCGGAAACGGTGATCGTGGGCATTCAGCCCGAAGTGGCGTTCGCGATGGTGCAGCTCGGTCTCACGCTCAAGGGCGTGTCGACCGCGCTCGACCTCGAGGAAGGCCTCCTCTTCCTCGACCAGCAGGCGAAGCTCCGCATCGAGCGCGGGACGGGACGGATCGACCGTGGCTGACGAGCTGCGCATCGCGGTCACGGCCGACGTCGACGTGGTCACCGCCCGGCAGCGCGGGCGAGAGGTCGCGGCGCAGGCAGGTTTTTCGAGCGGCGATCAGACGGTCATCGCGGCGGCCATCTCCGAAGTCGCCCGCAACATTCTCAATTACGCGAAGCGCGGCGAAGTGCAGCTCAGTGTCGTGACCAACGGTGACCGCCAGGGCGTCATTATCGTGGCCCGTGATCAAGGGCCCGGGATTCCCGACGTCCAGCGCGCGCTCGAGGACGGCTATTCGACCTCGGGGGGCCTGGGCCTCGGTCTGCCGGGCGCCCGCCGCTTGATGGACGACTTCGACGTGACGTCGGCCGTCGGGAAGGGCACGACCGTGACAATGAAGAAATGGCGGCGCATGAATGCATGAGGCGCCCGCCGATGCTGCCACTCTGTTGGATTGGGGCGTCGCGGCGGTCGCGCTCCCCGGAGAGGCGGAATCGGGCGACCTCCACCTGGTCCGGTCGGTGGGGGGAGGCGTGCTGGTGGCGGTGGTGGACGGCCTGGGTCACGGCGCGGAGGCGGCGACGGCGGCGCGGTTGGCGATCGCCGCGCTGGCGCGGCACGCGCACGAGTCCCCGCCGTCCCTGTTCGAGCGGACCCATCAGGCACTGAAGGGGACTCGGGGCGTCGTCATGAGCCTCGCGTTTTTCAAGCGCACCGACCCCTCTTTGACGTGGCTCGGCGTGGGCAACGTGGAGGGCCTCCTCGTACACGCCGTCGACGCGGCTCGCGCCGCCCGCGCGCGGAAGTCGCTCGTCACACGCGGCGGCATCGTCGGCTCGGAGCTTCCGCGCCTGCAAGCGGAGGTGTTACGCCTCACGGCCGGGGACACCCTCATCTTCGCCACCGACGGTATTCGGGAGGGTTTCGTAGACGGACTGCCGGCCGGTGCGACGCCGCAACAGCAGGCCGAGCATATTCTCGCTCGACATGGCAAGGGCACAGATGATGCGCTCGTCCTGGTGGCTCGGTATCGCGGCCAGAGCCGGACGGGCAGATGACTCCCCCGACTAAGACGCAAAACTCCCCGACATCCGCGGTTCCGCGCAGGGAGGACGAGGGGCTCTTGCGGATACTCGTGGTGCCGGGCGAAGGCGCGGGCAGCGCCACCCTGCTCCAGAATCTGCGGCAATGGGCGGAGGACGGGCGGCTCCGGCTCGAAACGGCGCCGGATCTCCCGCGCGCCGTTCGACAACTCGCGGCGAGCACTTGGGATGTCGTCCTGGCGGTGTTGGGCGATCGTCCCGACGAGGACCTGTCCTGGTGGGTCGACACGTTGCGGGCCGCCGCCGGAGGCCCGCGACTCATCGCGGCCGCGCAGGCACCGTCCATGGGGCTCGTCCTCCGCGCGGAGCAATCGGGCGTGCTCGACGTCTTGTCCCTACCGGTGCGGCGCGACGAGCTGATGCAGGCGCTCGGACGGCTGCGAGCGGTCGCCAGCGAAGCCGCCATTCCTCTCCCGGTGGTCGAGCCCGAGGTCGTTGGCCCGTACGCACTGGTCGGGCAGAGTCCCGCCATGCTCGACGTCTACAAGCAGCTTGCGCGCGTAGCAGGAAGCGCGGCCACCGTCCTCGTTCAGGGTGAGTCGGGAACCGGTAAAGAGGTGGTGGCGCGTGCCATCCATATGCACGGGCCGAAGGCCGCAGGCGGCTTCGTGGCCGTCAACTGCGCGGCGATCCCCGAGAACCTGCTCGAGAGCGAGCTGTTCGGGCACGAGAAGGGCGCCTTCACGGGCGCGGTGACACGGAAAATCGGCCGGTTCGAGCAGGCGGCAAGCGGGACGCTGTTCCTGGACGAGATTGCCGACATGAGCCTCGCGCTGCAGGCCAAGATCCTGCGCGCGGTGCAGGAGCGGGAAATCGAGCGCGTCGGGGGGACCGGGACGATCCCGGTCGACGTCCGGCTCATCGCGGCCACCAATCGCGACCTCAAGGAAGCCATCAAGCAGGGGCGATTCCGCGAGGACCTCTACTATCGGCTCGCCGTCATCACGATCCGCCTCCCCAAGCTCGCGGATCGCGGGGACGATCTCCTCCTGCTCACCGCGTACTTCGTCCAGGTGTACGCGGAGCGCTACCGCAAGACGATCCATGCCGTCTCCGACCGGGCGCTGGATCTGCTGCGCGGCCATGCCTGGGTCGGCAACGTGCGCGAGCTGCGCAACGTCATCGAGCGGGCCGTGATCGTGGCGAGCGACGACACGCTCCGCGCCGAGTATCTGCCCGACGAGCTTCGCGGCGAGGCGGCCGCGCTCGCCGACCGGCCGCAGGGCGCCCCGCTCACGCTCGCCGAGATGGAAGCCCGTCACATCGCGCGCGTCCTCGCGCAAACCGGGGGCCAGATCGGCGCGGCCGCGGAGATTCTGGGGATCCACCGTAACACGCTCACCCGCAAGATGAAGGAGTACGGGCTGTGACCGGCCCGCCGCCTGTCCGCGTCGAGAAAGCGCTCGCGCTGCTGCCGGAGCTCGAAGCGCTCGACCCGCTGCGGGCCCTGCTGGTCTCGATCGCGCGGCCGGATGCGCACGCGCTGTGGTCGAGCTCCGGTCCGTACCTCACCCTGGGGAAACGGGGCGTGCAGCCGGACGAGCTGCGACGGCGCATGCCTCAGGCCTTTCATCGCATCACGGGGCACCTGCAGGCACTGTACCGGGAGTATGTGGACGCGCTCGAGTGTCAGCAGGCGGCGGACCCCGCGGGGGTGGTGGGGGCGCTGTTGCGCGGCGGACGCCTCGAGGAGCGGGTGGCCCGGTTCACACAGGCGCGCGCCTGGTACGCGGTCGCGCTCGCCGTCGCGGAGGCACTGCAAGACCGCCGGCCCGAGGTGGAGACGCTGCGTGCCATCGGCTACGTGTGCATGGCGCTCGGGCAATACGCCGAGGCTGCCCGGCACTTCCAGCGCTCACTGGCGCTGGCCGAGGCGGAGTTCGACCAGGGCGGAGCGACCGGGGCATGCGAAGGCTTGGCGGACGCGGCGCTCGCCCAGGGCCAGTGGTCGGGCGCGCACGCGTGGTACAGCCGCGGGCTGCGTCTGGCTGAAGCCGCGGACGACGCCGTGCGCGCCGGACGACTGCAGTGCCAGCTCGGCGTCGTCGCGCGCCATCAGGGCGATCTTTCGGCCGCGGGCGAGTTTCTGCGCGAGGCCCGCGAGCGCCTCGAGTCCGCCGGCGTCGCGGACGAGATGGCGCGCGTGCTGAACGAGCAGGGACGGCTGGACGCCCAGCTCGGTCGTCACGACGCCGCGTCCGCGGCGTACCGGGAGGCGCTGGCGTGGGCGCAACGGACTCCCGGCGACGCGGGCGACGAGCTGTCGATCCGTCTGAACTTAGCGGAGCTCGATCTCGACGCCGGACGCCTGGTGGAAGCCGAGGCGGAGCTGCGGCGCGCCGAGCAGGTGGCCATCGGCGGCGATCTCATGCTTCGGCTGGCGCAGGTCTATGTCCTGATGGGCCGGTTGCGCGGCGCGCAGGAGGACGAGACGGGGTTCGTCTTCTTCGAACAGGCGATCGAGCTCGCGACGGCTCTGGACCGCTCCGCGGCGACGCGGGCGCACGTGTTCTTCGAGTACGGCCTGTTCCGCAATCGGCTCGGGCAGCGGGATGAGGCGCGCGCCTACCTCGAGCAGGCCCGCGAGCTATTCGCCTCGCTCGGGGAAACGGCCGAGCGCGAGCGGGCCGACGCGGAGCTGCGCGCGCTCACGGCCTAGACGTTTCAGTTGTTCGTCAGGGGGTTCTTCCCGCGGCCGGTATCGGGCTTGGCCGCCCCTTTCTTTTTCTGCGCCTGCGACGGCGCGGCGGTCGTCCCGGTCTTGGACTGAGTGGCCGCCGGGTGCCCGGCACGGGCGGCCCTCGTACTCGCCCGCTCCGAGCCGCCTTTACTGCACGCGGCCAGGGCGATCAGCACCGCGGCCGACAGGATGGTCCTCGTCATAGCGCCTCCGAGAGAGGTTCGGGTTGCAATATACGACGGCGACCCCCTGCCGACGTCATGTCGCGTCGCGCACCAGGGGCCGCGTGAGGCAGGTGGGCCCGCCGCCCCCCTTCAGGCAGATTTCCTGCCCGGCGAACTCCTGAACTCCTACCCCCGCACGCTCGAGCCGGCGCCGGGTCTCGGGATTGCCGGCGACCATCACCACCTCGCGGGGCGCGAGCGCGAGCACGTTGCAGCCGAGCGTCTCGAACTCGGAGCTCGCCACCTCGACGAGCTCGATGCCACGGGCGCTGAGCGACTCGCGAAACGGCACCGGCAGCAACGGGGCATGGACGAGCCAGAGGTCGGTGTCGATGGGGCTCGCGATCGACATGAGGTGGAACACGTCGTCCGGACCGCGCCAGTGGGGCAGGGGCACGACGATCACTTCGTCCACGCAAGCCGCCACGAGCGCGCGCAGCTGCCGGATCCCTGCGTCGTTGGTGCGGTAGCCCCGCCCGACCACGAGCGTTTTCTCATCGATCCAGCAGATGTCGCCGCCCTCGAGGGTGCCGACTCCGCCGATCCGCCCGCAGATCGGGACGCCGGCCGATCGGAAAAACGCTTCCTGCGCCGCAGGCTCGGGGCGCCGCTGCGGCTTGCCCATGTTGCACAAGATGACGCCCCGGTCGCAGATGATCGCCGCATCGCGGACGTAGATCGAGTCGAGCCCTACGGAAGGATCGGCCGGTAGGCACGTCACGTCCACGCCCGCCTCGCTGAGCAGCGACAGGAAACGCTCGTACTCGCGCTCGGCACCGGCGACGTCCGGGCGCGCGGTGTAGCGGAGATCGCGCCACTGACGCTCCACGAGGGTGTCGGTCCCGAACGCCTCGCGCACGGGCTTTACCGCTACGCGGCGGAGCCTGCCGACGTCCGACTGTCCTCCGACTACCCGCGCCATCGCTGGCCGTCGTGTGAAGGTCGCAGCAAGTTTATCCCTGTTCCCGCCCTGTGTCATTCCATTGAGGAGAGCGCCCATGACCGATCGGCCGATGGATCGCCGCAGCTTTGTCGAGTACCTCACGCTGAGCGGGGCGGTCGCGGTGGCGAGACCCGTCTTCCCCGCGCTTGCGCGCGGGGTCAGTGAAGCGCCCGCACCGTTTGAGCTGGAAGAAACGACCATCTCGGCGCTGCAGGCGGGGATGACGTCCGGCAAGTACACGGCGAAGGAGCTCGCGACGGCGTACCTCCAGCGGATCGAAGAGCTCGATCGAAAAGGGCCCGGACTGCACGCGATCCTCGAGACCAATCCCGACGCGCTCGGGCAGGCCGCGGCGCTCGATGCCGAGCGCAAAGCCAAGGGTCCGCGCGGGCCGCTCCACGGCATTCCCGTGCTCGTGAAGGACAACGTCGCGACCAGAGACCGGTTGCAGAGCACCGCGGGCTCGCTCGCCCTCGTGGGCGTCGTCCCGCCCCGCGATGCCTTCATCGTGGAGCGCCTGCGCGCGGCGGGGGCGGTGATCCTCGGCAAAGCGAACCTGTCCGAGTGGGCAAACTTCCGCTCGACCCATTCGTCGAGCGGCTGGAGCGGTCGGGGCGGCCAGTGCCGCAATCCCTATGCGCTCGATCGGACGCCGTCCGGCTCGAGCTCAGGCTCGGGGGTCGCGGTCTCCGCCAATCTCTGCGCGGTCGCGATCGGGACCGAGACCGACGGATCGATCGTCTCCCCATCCACCTGCTGCGGCATCGTGGGCATCAAGCCGACGCTCGGCCTGGTAAGCCGATCCGGCATCATCCCGATCGCCCACAGTCAGGACACCGCGGGCCCCATGGCCCGGACCGTGGCCGATGCGGCGATCCTCCTCGGTGCGCTCATCGGTGTGGATCCCCGGGATGAGGCCACCGCGGCGAGCGCGGGCCAGTCGCGCACCGACTACACGACCTTCCTCGATCCGAAAGGGCTCCAGGGCGCACGGTTGGGTGTGTGCCGGTCGCATTTCATGGGCTACAGCCCCCCGACCGACGCGTTAATGGAAACCGCGATCGACGTGCTCAAGCGGGCGGGCGCCGTTATCGTCGATCCCGCCGACATCACCACGGCGGGCCAGACGGACGACTCGGAGTTCGCCGTGCTCTTGTACGAGTTCAAGGCGGACCTGAACCGTTATCTCGCGGATTGGGCGCGCGGCAACGGACCCAAGACGCTCGAAGACCTGATCGCGTTCAACGAGCGGGCGAAGGACAAGGAGCTGATCTACTTCGGGCAGGAGATCTTCGTGCAGGCCCAGGCCAAAGGGCCGCTCACCGACCAGGACTACCTCAAGGCGCTCGACAAGAATCATCTTCTGATGCGCGCCCAGGGGATCGATGGGGTGATGGCGGACCAGAAGCTCGACGCGTTGATCGCGCCGACGGGCGGCCCGGCGTCGCTCATCGACCTGGTGAACGGCGATCCGGGGGGCGGCGGCAGCTTCTCGAGCCCAGCGGCCGTGGCGGGCTATCCCCACGTGACGGTGCCGATGGGCTACGTACACGGGCTGCCGGTGGGGCTTTCGTTCGTGGGCCGCCCCTGGAGCGAGGGAGTACTCATCAAGCTCGCGTACGCGTACGAGCAGGCGACCAAGGTGCGCCGGCCACCACGCTTTCTTACGACGGCGGCGCTGCCGGCGGACGTGGCCTAGCCGCCGGTGGGTCCTTACCCCCTGTCCCCCTCTCCAGGTGGAGAGGGGGAACGGCCTGGAGTTGTGAACGGTCGTTCCTATCGCGAGGCCAGCCGCTGGAGCTCGCTGTGCCGGAAGCAGGTCACCAGGTGATCGTTCACCATGCCGACCGCCTGCATGAACGCGTAACAGATCGTGGGCCCGACGAAGCGAAACCCGCGCTCGGTGAGGGCTTCGCTCATGGCGTCCGACTCTCGGCTTCTCGCGGGCAGGTCACGCAACGTGCGACGGCGATATTGCTTCGGCGCGCTGCCCACGAAGCTCCAGAGGAAGGCGCCGAAGCCGCCTTGCGTCTCCTGAAACTCGAGGAAGGCACGGGCATTGCCGATCGCGGCGCTCACCTTCTGACGATTGCGGACGATTCCCGGATCCTTCAAGAGCTGCGCGATCTTCCGGCGGTCGTAGCGGACCATGCGCTTCGGGTCGAAGCCGTCGAACGCCTCGAGGAAGCGTGCACGCTTGTGGAGGATCACGCGCCACGAGAGTCCCGCCTGGAAGCCGTCCAGCACGAGCTTGGCGAACAGCTCGCGATCGTCGTAGAGCGGCACTCCCCATTCCTCGTCGTGGTAGGCGAGCATCAACGGGTCGTCGCCGCCGGCCCAACAGCGTCTGATCATGGCCCGCGAATTTTGCACGGGCCGGGCCCGCCCGGCTAGTATTGCCGCCATGAAGTACCTGCACGTCGCCGAGCAGCCGCCGGAGGGCGGGCGGGGGGGGCGGGGGGGACGCTACGTGGCTTCGCTCCGAGAGACCGCGGCCCCCGTCCCCGGTCGCGGCGAGGTCCTCATCCGCGTGACGGCGTCCGGCGTGAACCGCGCCGACCTTTCCCAGATCGCGGGGCGCTACCCACCGCCGCCGGGCGAGTCCGAGATCCTCGGCCTCGAGGTTTCAGGGGTACGCGACGACACGGACGAGCCCGTCTGCGCCCTGCTCGCGGGTGGCGGGCACGCCCAGTACGTGGCCGCGCCCGCCGGCCAGGTGTTCCCCGCGCCGACGGGGCTCGACCTCGCGACGGCGGCCGGCATCCCCGAGGCGTTTCTCACGGCTTACCTGAATCTCGTCGTCGAAGGCGGCGTGGTCCCCGGCGCCAGCGTGCTGGTGCACGCCGGCGCGTCGGGGGTGGGGCTCGCGGCCATTCAGGTCGCCAAGGTCGGCGGCGCGCGTCTCGCGGCAACGACCCGCACTCCCGAGAAGCTCGCCGCCCTCGCGGCCGCCGGGGTCGACCTCGCGGTCGACACGTCGCGCGCGGAGGTGGTCGCCGAGATCGAAGGGCACTGGGGGCGGGATGCGGTGGACATCGTGCTCGATCCCATCGGCGCGGCGACCCTGGGCGGCGATCTCCGGGTGCTCAGGGTAGGCGGACGGATCGTGATTCTCTCGACCATGTCCGGGTCGCGCACTGAGCTCGACCTCGGGCTGCTCATGAAGAAGCGGGCCCGGGTCGTGGGGTCGACGCTCCGGGCGCGGAGCCGGCAGGAGAAGGCGGCAATCGTGACGCGATTCCGCGAGGAGATGCTGCCCCGATTCGCCACCGGCAAGCTCAAGGTGACGGTGGACTCGGTGTTTCCGGTCGAGCGCGCCGCCGAGGCGTTTCAACGGATGCGCGAGAATCGAAACGTCGGAAAGGTCCTCATCGGCTGGTCGGGCGGCTGATGCGCTCCGGTGTATCTTACGGCTCCGTGATTCGGCAATGGCTCACCGCATTGGTTGTAGCAGCGGCGTGTCGGGGCGAGCGCCGGTCCGCCGTCGCTGCGCACGCGCCCGCGGACACGGCGCGGCCGGTAGAGGCGGTGAATCTGTACGCGCCCGCGGCCGCGGGCCGCCTGGCTCCCCGCGCCGCTGCGGCCCGCCCGCTCGTATACGTGCCCAACTCGCACGACGGGACCGTGACGGTCATCGACCCGCGGACCTACCGCGTGCTGCGCACGTTCGCCACGGGCGCCCTGCCGCAGCACGTCGTGCCGTCCTACGACCTGAGCACCTTGTGGGTGGCCAACAACCTCGGCAACACCCTCACGCCCATCGATCCTGCGACCGGCCGCGAAGGGCCGGGCGTGCCGGTGTCGGACCCGTACAATCTCTACTTCACCCCGGATGGCCGCTTTGCGATCGTGGTGGCCGAGCGGCGGCGGCGGCTCGATTTTCGCGATGCTCGAACCATGTCCCTCGTGCAATCGATCCCCGTCCAGTGCAAGGGCGTGGACCACATGGAGTTCACCGCGGATGGGCGATTCGCCATCGCGACGTGCGAGTTCTCGGGGCAACTCCTGAAACTCGATCTCGAGACGCGCACAGTGACCGGCTACCTGATGCTCGACCCTGGGGGACTCGACAGCACCGCCATGCCCCAGGATATCCGGTCGTCGCCCGACGGGCGCGTGTTCTACGTGGCCGACATGAAGGCGAACGGCGTGTTTCTCATCGATCCCGCGGCGTTTCGCCGGATCGGATTCGTGGCGACCGGGAAGGGGACGCACGGCATCTATCCCAGCCGTGACGGGCGGCTGATGTACATCACGAATCGGGGGTGGAATACCACGGCGGGCGGCCGCCACGGTCCGGGATCGATCACCGTGCTCGACCCCGCCACCGAGCGCATCGTGGCCACCTGGCCCGTGCCGGGCGGCGGCAGTCCCGACATGGGGAATGTCACCGCGGACGGCACGGAGCTCTGGGTCTCGGGCCGCTACGACGACGAGGTGTACGTCTTCGACACGCGCACGGGTCGCCTGACGCACCGCATTCCGGTCGGCCGGGAGCCGCACGGGTTGTGTGTGTGGCCACAGCCCGGCCGGTACTCGCTGGGCCATACCGGCAACATGAGATAACATCCTGCCGCGGAGTCAATCATGGAAACTCGACGTCTGTTGGTCGCTGCCGTCACGGTCACTTGCGTCGCCTGCAGTCACGCGGCGCTCCCGGCGCGCGCCGCGCGCGGTCCATCGCCCGCGGTGCTGGCGTTCGACCGCTCCAGCCTCGACACGACCTGCGCCCCGTGTCGCGACTTCTTCCAGTTCGCGAACGGCGGCTGGTTGTCGCACACCGAGATCCCCGCCGCCTTCCCGAGCTGGGGCAGCTTCAACCAGCTGTACGAGCACAACCTCGACGTTCTGCACGAACTGCTCGAGGCGGTGGCGAAAGACAACGCGGCGGCACCGGGGAGTAATCGTCGCAAGCTGGGCACGTTCTATCGGACCTGCATGGATTCGGCCGCCGCGGACGCGGCCGGACTCGAGCCGCTCAAGCCGGAGCTCGATCGCATCGCGGGGGTGAGCTCGGGGACCGCGCTGCTGGCGGAAGCGGCGCGGCTCCAGCGCGCCGGCGCGCGTGCCCTCTTCTCGTTTACCGCGGGGCCGGACGCCAAGCGCTCGACCGAGGTCATCGCCGAGGCGGGACAGGGCGGCCTTGGCCTGCCCGACCGCGACTACTACACCAAGACCGACAGCGCCTCCGAGCGGCTCCGGCAGCAATACGCGACGCACGTCGCGCGCATGCTCGAGCTCACGGGCACCGGTGCCGACGAGGCTCGCGCGGCCGCGCAACGCATCATGACGCTCGAGACGGCGCTGGCCGGCGCGTCGATGTCCCGGGTGCAGCAGCGCGACCCGAACGCCGTCTATCACAAGATGAACGTCACGGAGCTCGGGGCGATCAGCCCCGGGATAGCGTGGGGAGATTACTTCGGTGAGGTCGGGGCGCCGGCGCTGACGGCGCTGAACGTCCGTCAGCCCGACTTCTTCAAGGCTCTGAGCGGCCTGATGCGGGACCGGCCGATGGACGACTGGCGCTGGTATCTGCGCTGGCACTTGATCGATCGGTTCGGGGCGTGGCTGGCATCCCCGCTCGCCGGCGAAGACTTCCACTTCGAGCAGACGCTCACCGGTGTGAAGGAGCAGCAGCCGCGGTGGCGGCGCTGCGTGCAGGCGACGGACAACGGCCTCGGAGAAGCGCTCGGCCAGGAGTACGTGGCCCGGACGTTCAGCCCCGAAGCCAAGCGCCGTGCGCTCGAGATGGTGCACGGCCTGGAGGCCGTGATGGAAGACCGGCTCCACGGCCTCCCCTGGATGGGCGACACGACCCGACAGCAGGCACTGATAAAGCTCGCCGGCTACACGAACAAGATCGGCTATCCCGAGCGCTGGGTGGACTACAGCGCGCTCCGCGTCGAGCTTGGCTCGTTCGTCGCCAACGTCCAGCGGGCGAGCGAATTCGACACCGGGCGGCGCCTGGCGGAAATCGGCAAGCCGGTGGACCGCACGCGCTTCGGCATGACGCCGCCGACGGTGAACGCGTACTACAACCCGCGCATGAACGAGATCGTCTTCCCGGCGGGGATCCTGCAGCCTCCGTTCTTCAACCCCGACGCGGACGACGCGATCAACTACGGCGGCATGGGGGCCGTCATCGGCCATGAGCTGACTCACGGGTTCGACGACGCCGGACGCCAGTACGACGCCGTCGGCAACCTGCGCGACTGGTGGACGGTGGCGGACGGCGACCGCTTCAAGGCCCAGGCGCAGCTTGTGGTGGATCAATTCGCGGGATACGTGGCTGTGGACACGCTCCGCGTGAACGGGCGCCTCACGTTGGGGGAGAATCTCGCCGACCTGAACGGCCTGCGCATTGCGTATGCGGCGTTCGAGCGCTCGCTCGTCGGGAAGCCCCGCCCGCCGCTCATCGACGGGTTCACGCCCGAGCAGCGCTTCTTCCTGGGATGGGCCCAGGTGTGGCGGGGGAAGTACCGCGACGAGTACGCGCGTTTGCTGGTGAACGTGGACCCGCACTCGCCCCCTCGGTGGCGCGTGAACGGGCCGCTCTCGAACATGACGGAATTCCGCAAGGCCTTCGCCTGCAACGCCGGCGACGCGATGGTACGCCCGGATTCCGTACAGCCCCACATCTGGTGACGTCGTGTCATGAATCGCATTAAGGGAAAACTGATCCTCGTCACGGGGGCCAGCTCTGGCATCGGCGAGGCGTGCGCCCGGCGGTTCGCCGCCGAGGGCGCGAACCTGGTCCTCTGGGCACGGCGGGCCGATCGCCTCGAGCGGGTCGCCGCCGAGCTCGGCACTGCGCACCGGGTGTCGGTCTCGGTCGGGGTGGTGGATGTGCGAGATCGGACCGCGGTCAACCGTGCCGCCGAGGCTCTCGTGCACGTCGGTCGCGTGCCCGACGTCCTCATCAACAACGCCGGGCTCGCGAGCGGCATGGCCAGGATTCAGGAGGGCGACCCCGAGGACTGGGATCGCATGATCGACACAAACTTGAAGGGACTGTTGAACGTCACCCGGGCGATCCTGCCCCACATGGTGGCGCGGCGCCGGGGGCACATCGTGAACCTCGGGAGTACCGCCGGCCACATGACCTATCCGATGGGAAATGTGTACAACGCCACGAAGTTCGGCGTGCGCGCCCTCACAGAGGGAATGAACCTCGACGTCGCGGGCACCCCGATCCGGGTATCTGCCGTGGACCCCGGGTTCGTCGAGACGGAGTTTTCCGAGGTGCGCTTTCACGGCGACAAGGACCGCGCCAAGGCCGTGTATCAGGGGTTCACGCCGCTCAGCGCGGACGACGTGGCCGACGCGATCGCCTACGTGGTGAACCTCCCGGAACACGTGAACATTCTCGACCTGGTGATCATGCCGACGGCGCAGCGCAACGTGTATGTGGTGGACCGCTCGTCATGACCGTGCGTGCCATGCTGCGGCTCGCCCTGGTGGCCTCACTCGTCGGAGGCGCCGCCTGTAATGACGGTAGCGGACCCCCGCCGCCCCAAGGGTCGCCGTTACGCTATCTGCACACGGTTCTAGATGGGCCGACCATCTCGGTCTTCGTGGACGGCGGTCGGGGAAACACGATCGCGTTCGGCGAGCTGAGTCACGTCTTCCAGCTCTCCCCCGGTCAACACGATCTCGATGTCCTGCCGGCCGACAACACCCCCGCACTGCTGGTGCTTTTCAACAGCGTGGGTGGGGTCAACTACACGGCGTTCGTGATCGACACGACCATAGGCGGGTCGGTGACCATGATGCCTGTGCTCGTGTTGGATTCGGGCGCGGTTCCGAGCGGCGTGGGCCGCTTGCGCCTCGCCAATTTCGCGGCGCTCGCTCCCTCGATCGACGCATTCCGGACGCAGCCGGACAGCATTGGTTTGATCCCCACGCTGCAGCCGTTCAACTACCGCGCGATGACCCCGTACTTCGACAGCGCACCCGGCAAGTGGACCGTCGTGATCTCGCACCACGGCACGACCGACACGCTGTTCCTGACCGACTCGATCGCCGTGGGCGATGGCCATGCGTTCATCGTCGCCATCATCGATTCGACGAATGCCCACGTCACCGCGCGGGTGATCGGGGAGCGTTAGCCCCGCCCACCGCCGCCGCGAATCGCCGCACGATCTCGCCCGCGGGCTCGATGCTCGTGATCCCGCGCACACTGCGGCCCGCCTGCCAGTAGTCCCGGGACGATTCTCCCGCGAAGTGACTCCGCCTGAGCCGCCACGCCGACCGGAGCGCGTAGATCGTGCGCATGAGATGCTTCGTCCGCCGGTGCCGCAACAGCCAGCGGGCGAGCGGGCCGGCTTTGGTACCCACCCGCTCCACATAGGGCGTCCGGATCACGGCGAGCGGCACGCCCGTGACGCGCTCCGTCAGGACGATGTCGTCCTCGTCGGATTCCACAATCGCGCGCTTGTAGTCGCGGTGAGCGGTGCACTCGGTGGTGGCGATAAAGCGGGTGCCGAGCTGCACGCCCGCGTAGCCCATGCGGAGCGCGGCGACGAATTCGGCCGCCTCACCGATACCGCCCGCGCACACCAGCGGCACGTCGAGGTCCCCCAGCTCGGCCATCAGTTGCTCGGCGCTCTTCGGGCCCGCATGCCCGCCCGCCCGGCTGTTGACGGCGATCAGGCCGCGCACGCCCGAGTCGAGCGCCTTGAACGCCCATTTTCGCTCGGTCACGTCGTGATACACCACCCCGCGGACTAGGGCGACGCGATCGACGACCCAGCGTGGTTTGCCCAGCGACGTGATAAAAAATGTCACGCCTTCCTCGAGGGCGATGTCGACGTAGCGGCGCATGCGCTCGAGGTAGAGGTTCGACGACTGCTCGATCAGCACGTTCATGCCGATCGGCTTCTGCGTGAGCCGGCGGATCAGCCGAAGCCCGTCGCGCAGCAGGCGGCGGTGGACGTACTCCATCGACAGCGGCTGCACGATCCCGATCCCGCCGGCCTCCGAGACGGCGGCGACGAGCTCCGGGTTGGAGCAGGGGAACATGGCGCCGCCGATCAACGGCACCGCGACCCGGGCGTCGCGGGTGAGGGCGGTGTCGAGACTCGTCACTTCGCGGGACGGGGGCCGATGCGCCAGCTTACCGTGGTACGGGCGACCACGTCGCCGGTCGAATCCGTGATCTCGGAGACGAAGTCGTGCTCCGCCTCGCGGCTCGTGTCTGGCATCGGGCAGCGCGCCTCGGCCGTGAGGGTGCCGCGAGCCTTCTTCAGGAACGTGATGGAAAGTGCGACCGGGATGCCGCGCGCGCTGGGAGGGAGCCACACGGTGACCGCGAGGCCGCTCGTCACCTCGCCGAGATTGGCGAGCGCCACGGCGTGAATCGAATGGAGGTGGTTCCGGACCCGCCACCGGTCGCGCATCGTGACCTTTGCGTAGCCGGGCCGGAGTTCGAGTACGTGAGGCCGGACGGTGCCCGTGTAGGGAACCACGCGCCACAGCAACCAGCTGAACAGCCACCGGCCGCCCGGGAGCGAGCTGAGGCGCTCCCACCAGGCGGCGAACCTCACGGCGTGGCGGATCCGGTGCGGCCGAGCAGGTACCGTTCGGTGAACAGGATCGTCGCGTAGAACTGGAAGTCCTGGTTGCCTTTCTTGCGGAATCCGTGCCCCTCGTCCTTGGCCATGAGAAACCAGGCCGGCACGGCGCGGCGCTTGAGGGCCGCTAGCATCTGCTCGGCCTCACTGCGCGGCACGCGAGGATCGTTCATGCCTTGAACGATGAAGAGCGGCTTGGTCACCTTGTCGACGTTGTTCAGGGGAGCCGTGCGCTCCATCCAGGCGCGCAGGGTCGAGTCGCGCTCGTCGCCGTACTCGACCCGGCGCAGGTCCTGGCGGTAGCCCGACGTGTGCTCGAGGAATGTGGCGAGGTTCGATATGCCCACGACGTCTACGGCGCAGCAGATCGCGCGATCGTACTGCGTCGCCGTGACGAGCGTCATGTGCCCTCCGTAGCTGCCTCCCGTCACCAGCACGTGATCGCCGTCCAAGTCGGGCCGCGTACGGATCCACTCGAGGAGGGCGCCGATGTCCTTGTACGCCCCGTCGCGCAGCACACCGTTGTCGAGCTTCACGTACGTCTTGCCGTACCCGGTAGAGCCGCGAATGTTGGGAAAGATCATCGCGACGCCGAGCTCGTTGAGATAGTAGTTGTTGCGGCCGAGGAAGCCGGGCCGGGACTGGCCCTCGGGCCCGCCGTGGATGTTGATAATCACGGGCCGGCGGCCGGCGAAGTGTGCCGGGGGCTTGTAGAGGAAGCCCGAGATCGCGCGCCCGTCGAAACCGGGCCAGTGCACCAGCTCCGCTTCGGCGAAGTCGCGGGTGTCGAGGCCCCCGGTCTCGCTCTCCGTCCAGCGCGTGAGCGCCCCGCTCGCAACCTCGAGCGAGTACGCATCCGCAGGCGCGCGCGACGAGGTGAGCGTAAAGCCCAACTCGGCGCTGTTCGACCGCCAGCGGAGGCCGGAGACCACGCCGGCAGGCAGCTTGGGGACGCGGCGCTCGACGCCAGTCGCGGTGCCGATCACGTGCAGCACGCCGACCCCACCCTCGTTCGTGACAAACGCAATCGCGCGCCCGTCGGGCGAGAGGTCGAACTCCTCCACGTCCCAGGGGATCTCGCTCGTCAGGAAGCGATACCGCTTGGTGGCCAGCTCCAGATACGCAAGCCGCTGGAATTCCGAGCCGCGGTCGGAGGTGAGGTAGACGCCCTTGCCGTCGCGTCCGAACCGCTCGGCGCCATAGGCGATGCTCTCGTCTCCCTCCTTGGGTGTGAGCAGCGTCTGTTGCCCGCTGGCCACGTCCACGAGCCACAGACGGGTCTCGTTGACCGAGACGCCCTGCCGCAGGAGGATCTGACGGTCGTCCGGTGACCAATCGGCGGGTTCGTAGCCGCCGCCCTCGAGCTGCGTGACCATGCGGTCGGTGGCGGGCTGGGACGGATCCATCACCCACAGGTCGAGGTCGCGGCCGTCACGACGCGTCGACATGTATGCGTACCGGTCGCCCCGGTGTGACCAGGCGCCACCGACGTTGCGGGACTTCCCGTCGGTGAGCAAAGTGATTTCTCCCGTCGCCACGTCGTAGCGATACTTCTGGAAGAACTCCGCGCCTCCTACATCCTTCGTGAACACGATGTAGTGGCCATCCGTCGGTTGATACGAGGCGCCGGACACCGGATCCGGGAAGAACGTGAGCTGCGTGCGGGCGCCGCCCGGAAGGGCGACGCGGTGCAGCTGCGGCGCGTCGCCAAACCGCGTGCCGATGATCATCTCGCGACGCGTCGGGTGCCAGTCCCAGAACGCGGCCGCTCGGAAGTCACCATAACGCCGCGCGCCTTCGGCGATGGCAGTGGGTATGGGCGGAACCCCGTCGGTCACGAGATTCTCGGTCGGCGCGATGCTCTGAGCGAGCGAGGGAGTCGGGGCGAGCAGGGCGATCGAAAGCAGCAGACGCAGCAGCGTCGGCATAGCGGCTCCTCGGGGTGGTTGAGCTTCGAAAAAGCTACGGCGGTGTAAGGGCGGTCGCGAGGTATAGGGCGCAGCATGCTGCCGCGCCTCGCCGACGCCCGGTCGGCTGCGTAGCTTTCCCGCAGCTGCAAAGGGGAGAAACAGTGACGCTGAACCGCTATCCACACGGCCACGTCTTCTACCGGAAGCTCGGCAAGAGCTACCCGCGCGTCGTGCGGGGCGAAGGCTGCTGGCTGTTCGACGACACTGGGAAGGCGTACCTCGACGCCGTCGGGGGCGCCTACGTCGCGAACCTCGGCCATTCGAACCCCGAGATTGCGGACGCCCTGGCCCGCCAGGCCCGCGAGTTCGGCTACCTGTCGGCTACCGCCTTCACCCACGGCCCGGTGGAAGAGCTCGCCGGCGAGCTCGCCGAGACGCTCCCGGGGGACTTGAACAAGCTCTATTTCCTCTCCAGCGGCTCGGAGGCGGTCGAGGCCGCCCTGAAGCTCGCGCGGCAGTACTGGATCGAGGCAGGCAAGCCCTCGAAACACCGCATCATCGCCCTCAATCCCTCATATCACGGCAATACGCTGCTTGCGCTGTCGGCGTCGGCGCGCGAGCAGTACCGACTGCCGTTCCGTGAGTGGCTCGTGGACGTGGAGCGGATTCCGGCCCCATACGCCTATCGATGCGCCTGCCGGGGCGATGACCCCACGTGCCCCACGTGCAGTGGCGCCGCGCTCGAGGCTCAGATCCAGCGGCTGGGCGCCGACACCGTCGCCGCGTTCATCGCGGAGCCCGTGGGCGGCTCGTCCACGGGGGCATCCACGCCCCGCCCCGACTACTTTCGTACGATCCGCGAGATCTGCGATCGCCACCAGGTCCTGTTCGTGGCCGACGAGATTCTGTGCGGGGCGGGTCGCACCGGCACATGGTGGGCCGTCGAGCCGTATGGCGTGGTCCCCGACCTGATGGTGGTGGGCAAAGGAATCTCGGGTGGCTACGCCCCACTGTCGGCGGTGGCCGCGCCGGAACGGATCGTCGACGTGATCGCCGAGGGCTCGGGCAGCTTCCTCCACGCGCAGACGTTCTCCTTTCATCCCGTGTCGTGCGCGGCCGGGCTGGCCGCCGTGCGCGTGCTCAAGCGCGAGCGCCTCGTGGAGCGGTGCGCCAAGCTCGGGGTCACCTTGCAGCGGCGCCTGGCGACACTCATGGACCTGCCGCACGTGGGCGATGTGCGCGGGCGTGGGCTCCTTGCCGGGATCGAGTTTGTCGAAGACAAGGGCACGCGGGCGCCCTTCCTGCGCGCCGCGAAATTCGTCGAGGCGTTCACCGAGGCGGCCCAGGAGGCCGGCCTCATCGTCTGGCCCAACGTCGGGCACGCGGATGGCGTGAATGGTGACCTCGTGGTGGTGGCGCCACCGTTCGTGGTCACGGAGCAGGAGATCGACCAGATCGTGACCCGATTCAAGACCGCTCACGCCGCGGCGTTGAAGGCGGTCAAGGTAGGCGCGCGGTGAGACCCATGACCACTACGGCGCCGACCGCATCCAAGGTCACCTACACCTCCGCCGACGTCGACTGGGAGTCGTTCCATCGCCAGTTCGACGAGGCGCTGGCCCGCATTCGGGGAAGACTCGGTGGCAACCATCCGTTGCACATCGGGAAGGATGCGATCCCTTCGGGCGGCCCACCGATCGTGGCCACCTCGCCGATCGATACCAGCGTGATGCTCGGACGGTTCGCCACGGCCACGCCTGAGCAGGTGGGGCGGGCGGTGTCCACGGCCAAGGCCGCGCAACGCGCGTGGGCACGGCTGCCGTGGAGCAAGCGGGTGGCCACGCTCCGCCGGGCAGCCGGTCTGATCCGTGACCGCAAGTTCGAGCTCGCCGCCATTATGAGCCTCGAGGTCGGGAAGAGCCGGCTCGAGTCCATGGGGGACGCCGAGGAGTCGGCGGACCTGATCGAGTACTACTGCAAGCAGGTGGAGGACGCGGGCGGGTTCATCCGGTCGATGGCGCGGGTGACCGCGGCCGAGCGTAACACGGATATGCTGCGTCCTTATGGGGTCTTCGCCTGTATCGCGCCGTTCAACTTCCCGCTCGCCCTCTCGACCGGAATGTCCGCGGCGGCCCTCGTCGCCGGGAACACCGTGGTCTACAAGCCCGCCGAGGACACGCCGTGGACCGGGCTCAAGCTGTTCGAGGTGTACCGCGACGCTGGCGTGCCGGCCGGCGCCTTCAACTATATCCCGGGCACGGGCGAGGTCACGGGCGAGGCGCTATGGCGCCATCCCGGCGTGGACGGCGTGGTGTTCACCGGCTCCCAGGCCGTGGGGATGCGTATTTATCACGGCCTGTCCCATCAGTGGGTGAAGCCCTGCCTGCTCGAGATGGGCGGTAAGAACGCGACGATCGTGCTCGACACGGCCGATCTCGACGCCGCGGCCGAGGGCGTGACGCGATCGGCGTTCGGCCTCCAGAACCAGAAGTGCAGCGCCACCTCGCGGGTGTACGTGCACACGCGCGTGGCGCGGCCGTTCCTCGAGCAGCTCGTCGAGAAGACCCAAGCCCTGAAGATGGGCGATCCGACGGAGCGCGACGTGTATTTCGGTCCGGTGATCAACGCTGCGGCGGTGGAGCGCTTCGAGCAGGCGGCGTCGCAGGCGCGCCGCGAAGGGGCGATGCTGCTGGGGGGCGACCGCCTCCGCGGTGGAGTGTTCGATCGCGGCCACTTCGTCGCGCCCACGATCGCGCGGCTACCGCTCTCGTCGACGCTCTTCCTCGAGGAGCTGTTCGTGCCGCTGCTCGCTGTGGGCGAGGTGACGGAGCTCGACCAGGCGATCGCCGAAACCAACAAGGCGCAGTACGGGCTCACCGCGGGAATCTTCTCGAAGAAGCCAGAGGAGATCGAGCGCTTTTTCGACGAGGTCGAGGCCGGGGTGTGCTACGTGAACAAGCGCACCGGCGCGACGACCGGCGCGTGGCCGGGCGCGCAGCCGTTCACCGGCTGGAAAGGCTCGGGCTCGACGGGGAAGGGTGGCTGCGGGCCGTACTACGTCGCGCAGTTCCTGAGGGAGCAGAGCCGAACCGTGATCGAGGAGGCGCGATGACGCGCGACTATCCCCGGATCGTTGTACCGCCGCCCGGTCCCAAGGCGAGGGCGATCGTTGAGCGCCAGGAGCGCTGGGCTTCGACCTCGTATCCCAAGGAATACCCGCTCGCCATCGCGCGCGGAGAGCGTGCCATGGTGGAGGACGTGGACGGGAACCGCTACCTCGACTTCATGGCGGGCATCGCGGTCGCCTCGACCGGGTACGGCCATCCCAAGGTGATCAAGGCGATCCAGGAAGCGGCGGGCCGGTTCCTGCACATCTGCGGCAGCGACTTCTACTTCGAGAGCTTCGCCGCCCTGTGCGAGCGGCTGGCCCAGCTCGCTCCGGGCAAGAGCAAGAAGCGCGTGTTCCTGTCGAACTCGGGCACGGAGGCGGTTGAGGGGGCGATCAAGCTGGTGCGGCAGTCCACGGGGCGACCCGCGATCATCGCGTTCAGCGGCGCCTTCCATGGCCGCACCTACGGCGGGTTGAGCCTCACCGCGAGCAAGTCGATCCAGCGAGCGGGCTTCGCGCCCTTTCTCCCCGAGGTCTATCACGTCCCCTACGGCTACCGCTATCGCTGCGACTTCTGTCGCGGCGAGCCGGCGTGCACCATGCGTTGCGTCTCATCCATCGAGGATGGCCTGTTCGCCACGCGGCTCGATCCCCAGAGCGTGGCCGCGGTGTTCGTGGAGCCGATCCAGGGAGAAGGTGGCTACGTGGTGCCGCCGCCCGGCTACCTGAAGGCACTGCGCGAGCTGTGCGATCGCTATGGGATCCTGCTCGTCTGTGACGAGGTGCAGTGCGGCGTGGGTCGGACGGGCAAGATGTGGGCCTGCGAGCACGAGGGGATCGAGCCCGACGTTCTGCTCACGGCCAAGGGGCTCGGGAGCGGCATGCCGATCGGCGCAATCATCGCCCGCGAGTCGATCATGAAGTGGCGACCCGGGGCGCACGGCTCCACGTTCGGTGGGAACCCGGTGTGCTGCGCGGCCGCGCTCGCCACGCTCGAGGTGGTGGAGCACGAGCTGCTGCCCAACGTGCCAAAGACGGGAGCCCGGCTCTTGGCGGGCGCGGAGCGGCTGCAGCAGAAGTATGCGTCGATCGGGGACGTGCGGGGCCGAGGCCTGATGATCGGCATCGAGTTCGTGAAGGACCGCGCCACGCGTGAGCCCGCGCCGGAGATCCCTCACGAGCTCGTCGAGCGCGCGTTCCGCAAAGGCGTGCTCCTCTTGGGCGCGGGAAAGAGCACGCTGCGGCTGGCGCCACCGCTCGTCGTGGACGACTACGATGTGGATGCCGCACTGCGCATCATCGACGAGTGTCTTCACGAAATGACGGATTAAGCGTCCTCCGTCATGGGTGACGCCTCCAAGGTCCTCTCCATGCGCGAGGCGGTCTCGCGTTTTGTCCGCGACGGCGACACGGTCGTCATCGAAGGCTTCACCCACCTCATCTGCTTCGCCGCCGGTCACGAGATCATCCGCCAGGGACGCCGCAACCTCACCCTGGCCCGCCTTACGCCGGACCTGATCTACGATCAGCTCATCGCCGCGGGCTGCGCGCGGAAGCTCGTGTTCTCGTGGGCGGGGAATCCGGGGGTTGGATCGCTGCATGCGTTCCGGCGCGCCGTGGAGGGCAAGGAGGCTTCCGCCCTCGAGATCGAGGAATATTCGCACTTTGGGATGGTCGCACGCTTCTCGGCCGGCGCCGCGCGGTTGCCGTTCTGGCCGCTCCGGAACTATTCCGGCACGGACCTGCCGCGCGCCAATCCGCGCATCAAGGCCGTCCTGTGCCCCTATACCGGCGAGACGCTCGCGGCCGTTCCGGCGCTGAACCCCGACGTGGCGATCGTGCACGCGCAGCGGGCCGACGCGGCGGGCAACGCGCAGATGTGGGGGCTCGTCGGCGTCCAGAAGGAAGCAGCCTTCGCGTCGGCGCGCGTGATCGTGGTCGTGGAAGAGCTCGTCGATGAGTCGGTCATCCGATCCGATCCCAACCGCACCGTGATCCCGGGGATGATCGTGAGTGCGGTGGTCGTCGAGCCGTGGGGGGCGCATCCGTCGTATGCCCAAGGCTACTACGATCGCGACAACGATTTCTACGTAGCCTGGGAGGCGATCTCGCGAGACACCGCGAAGGTGGGCAGGTACTTGGACGAGTTCGTCTACGGCGTGCCCGATCGCGCGGCATATCTGGCGAAGCAGCCTCAATTAGCCGCAAGGCTCAAGGCCAAAGAACGCCGGTCGAGTGGGGTCAACTACGGCTTCTAACGCCGCCTATACGCCGGACGAGATGATGGCGGCCGTCGCGGCACGCGAGCTGCGCGATGGCGAGGTCGTCTTCGTCGGCATCGGCCTCCCGAATCTCGCGTGCAACCTCGCCCGCGCCACGCACGCGCTTAACCTCGTCCTGATCTACGAATCGGGTGCCGTCGGAGCGGTGCCGGAACGCCTGCCGGTGTCCATCGGCGACCCGGCGCTCGTGACGGGATCCCTCATGGTGTGCGGCATGGCGGATGTGTTCCAGCTGTTCCTCCAGAGCGGAAGGATCGAAGTCGGCTTCCTGGGCGGCGCCCAGGTGGACCGCTACGGCAACATCAACACAACCGTGATCGGCCCGTACGAGCGGCCCGCCGTACGCCTGCCGGGGTCCGGCGGGGCCGCGGAGATCGCGGTCCACGCGCAGCGCACGCTGATCGTCGCCAAGCTCAACGCTCGGGCGTTTCCCGAGCGTGTGGATTTCGTGACGAGCCCGGGTCAGCGCTCCGGCGGCCGGACCCGCCGCGAGCTGGGACTCCCGGGCGCGGGACCGGTGAAGGTGATTACCGACAAGGGGATCCTCGAAGCGGACCGGGCGACCGGAGAGATGACGCTCGCGGCGCTCTACCCGGGTGTTTCGGTGGATGACGTACAAGCCGGCGTCGGGTGGCCGCTGGCGCGTCGCGAGGTCCTCGGGACCGTCACGCCCCCCAGCGAAACCGACCTTCACCTGCTGCGGGAGGTCCTCGACCCGAAGCGGCTCTATCTGAGATCGAAGGGCGACGGAAAGACGGAATGACGGAATGACGAGGCGACACGCCCTCTTTCTTGTTGCTCTGTGGTCGGCCGCCGGCGGCATCCGGAGCGCCCTCGCGCAGCGCGAGCCGGTGCTGAAGCAGGTCGCCGTGCCGCACGCCTACTACTGGCGCGAGATGTACGTCCCACAGGTGACGAGCGGCCCGAGTGCGGTTACCTGGTCACCCGACGGCACGGAGCTGATCTACTCGATGCAGGGCTCGTTATGGCGGCAGCGGATCGGCTCCCGCGTGGCCGTGCAGCTCACCGGCGAGTTCGGATACGACTACCAGCCCGACTGGTCGCCCGACGGCCGATTCGTGGTGTTCGCACGCTATGCACACGACGCGATCGAGCTCGAGCTCTTGGACCTCGCTTCGAAGACCGTGCGGGCGGCCACGGCCAACGGGGCCGTCAACGTCGAGCCGCGCTGGTCGCCCGATGGGAGCCGCATCGCGTTCGTCTCATCGACCTTCAACGGCCGCTGGCACCTCTTCACGCTCGCAACGGAGGACGGCGTCCCGGGGGCGGTCACGCAGCTGACCGAAGACAACGACAGCAAGCTTCCGCGCTACTACTACAGCACGTGGGACCACTACCTCTCACCCACGTGGTCGCCGGACGGGCGCGAGCTCATCCTCATCTCGAACCGCGGACACATCCATGGCACGGGGGGGATGTGGCGCATGACCGCCACGCCCGGAGCGCCGCTCCGCGAGATCCGCTACGAAGAGACTACCTGGAAGGCGCGGCCCGACTGGTCTCCCGACGGTACACGCGTGGTGTACAGCTCGTACCTCGGCCGCCAGTGGCATCAGCTCTGGCTCATGACGAGCGAGGGCGGGGATCCGTTCCCGTTGACCTACGGGGAGTTCGACGCTACGGCGCCGCGCTGGTCCCACGACGGCAAGCACATCGCGTACGTGTCGAACGAGTCGGGGAATACGTCGCTCTGGGTGATCGACGTACCGGGCGCGCGCCGGCGCGAGGTCGTGCCTACCGACCGCCGGTATCATGAGTCCGTCGGGCGGCTACGCATCGCGATGGTGGACGTCGCAGGGCACCCACTCGCCGCCCGCCTATCGGTGACCGGCCCCGACGGGCGGGGCTATGCCCCAGACGACGCGTGGCGCCACGCGGACGAGGCGTTCGATCGCTCGGAGCGCCGGTTCGAGGTCACGTATTTCCACACGGGTGGAGTGGCCGAGCTGACCGTGCCCACGGGCAGTGTGGCGCTAGAGGCCTGGCACGGACCGGAATACCGGGTCGCGCGAGCGGTCGTCCAGGTGCAGACCGGGAGGACGGTGACCAAGCGGCTCGTGCTCGAGCGTCTGGCGAACCTGTCCGCCGAGGGATGGTGGAGTGGCGATCTCCACGTGCACATGAATTACGGTGGGGCGTACCGCAACACGCCACCGCACCTCGCGTTCCAGGCGCGGGCGGAGGATCTGCACGTGGTCGAGAACCTGATCGTCAATAAGGAGCAGCGAATCCCCGACATCGCGTACTTCCGCACCGACGCCGATCCGGTGTCGGGCCCCGGCTTCCTGCTCATGCACGGTCAGGAGTACCACACCAGCTACTGGGGCCACACGGCATTCCTCGGCCTCACCGACCACTATCTCCTCCCCGAGTACGCCGCATATCCGAACACGGCGGCGGCGAGCCTGTACCCCGCGAACGCCGATGTGGGCGACCTGGCTCATGCGCAGGGGGCCCTGTTCGGGTACGTACACCCGTTCGATGCGCGGCCCGATCCGAGCGACACGACTGCCCCGCTCACCTACGAGCTTCCCGTCGACGCGGCGCTCGGTAAGGTGGATTACGTGGAAGTGACGGGGTACTCGGACCATCTCATCACCTCAGCCATCTGGTACCGCCTGTTGAACTGTGGCTTTCGCCTGCCCGCGGGAGCGGGGACCGACGCGTTCCCGAACTTCGCTTCGCTACGCGGTCCACCGGGATTGGTGCGCGTATTCGCGCACGCGGGCCCGAAGCTCGATCACCGTCACTGGCTGGCGGCGATCAAGGCGGGCCGGACGTTCGTCTCGAACGCGCCGCTGCTCGAGTTCACGCTCGCGGGACGCGCGATCGGCGACGAGATCCGGTTGCCGGCGGGCGGGGGTCGGCTCACCGCGCGGGTGCGGCTGCGCTCGAGCGTGCCGGTGGATCACCTGGAGGTGATCGGGAACGGCCGCGTGGTCGCGACGATCACGCTCCGCGGCGACCGTACGGCGGCGACGGGCAGCGTGGCGATTCCCGTCGCGCACAGTGGCTGGTACGTCCTGCGCGCGTGGAGCGAGCGAGCGGAGCAGCCGGTGCTCGATCTCTATCCGTTCGCCTCCACGAGCCCGATTTACGTGCGGGTAGGTCGCGAGCCGGTGCGTTCGGCCGAGGATGCGGAGTTCTTCCTCAAGTGGCTCGACCGGTTGCAGCAGTCGACGGAGGCGCACGAGGGATGGAGGACGCCGGCCGAGCGGGAGCACGTCATCGGGCTGATCGACCGCGCGCGGTCGGTGTACATGGGGCAGATGAGCGCCACCCGCGCCAGATCAGAATAGATCAGCGCGTGACCGTAATCTCGCGCCGTGCCATGACCCGGTCTCCTTCAGCGGGTGAAACGGCAACCTCGATCACATAGCGGCCGGAAGCCAGATCCGAGAGGTCGACCACCAACGAGCGGGGCGTCACCGGGCCCGGCTGGGGAACCTCGTCCCATTCCAGACGCACGTTCTTGTGCGGACCGACGAGCCCGAGCGACTGCACGGCGCGACGCAGCCAGCCTCCACCCTCGCGCGTAACGGTGAGGGCCATCGTAACCGCGGCTTCACCGGAGCCGACCCCGTACAGCTCCCAGAACACGCCGACCCGGTGCGGCGCGGAGAAGCGCGTCGCTCCGTAAGCCCAGGGAATCACCGCCGACAGGTTGTCCGGCACGGAGTCCGGTGGATCGAACAGCAGCAGATCCGAAATCTCGACCTGATTGGGCCGTGCCGACGGCGTCACGCCGTACCGGGCCCGGGCGACGTGCTTCTCGCCGGGTGCGAGCGCTTCGAGCGAGAGGACGAACGGTTGGCACGGTGCGGTCGCGGTCAGGGCCCGGGTGCCCCTCACGACCCCCGAGTCGCGGGAGAGGGCGACCGTCTGCTCGTCCGCGGCGAGCACGAGCGCGCCCGTGACCGAGGCGCCGGCGAACAACGTGTCGCCGGACAGGTCGTAAGCACCCACCACGACACAGGAGTCTGCGCGTCGGAAGACCGCCGCCTGGTGGTCGAGCTCCACGAACGCCCGCGCGTAGGCGGGAGCGTACCGTTCGCGGGCGCGCCGTGGGTCGAGGACCCAATCCTCCGGCCGCGCGCCACCGGGGTCATCGAACGCCTGCATGGTCGCTCCGAAGTGAAGGCTCGGCGACGGTTCGTGGCCGGCGATGCGCGGCTCCGATGGCACGAGCTCCGATCTCGGCGGCTCGCGCGTCCAATACGTCGCCCATCCGTAACGCACCAGGAGATCCCGCAGGTCGTCCCCCCAGTAGAGACCAAAGGTCGTGCGGGCTTCCCGCTCGATGCGGGCGAACGTGCGGCGCGCGAGGTGCTCGGTCCGGCGGTCGTTCCCACCGAGCGAATAGAGTGGCCGCGTGAGCCACCACCAGCGCGCGGCGAACGTCTCGCGCCCCGCGCAATCCAGACGGCGGTACCGCTTGGCCAACTCACCTTCGAGCAGCGGCGAGATATCCGTCCAGCCGCACCGCTCATCCTCGGGCATGTCCCGGAGCGCCGCAGTGAACGTACTGTCGGCGCCGGCGAAATCGCCCGCCGCGTGCCGTGCCATCCCGCCCAGCGCCTCGCACCACCAGGTCGTCGCGCGGCATGCCGTCGCCACGTGGACGGCGGCATCGAACGCCTGGTGCTCTATCAGGTACCGGACGCGCTGGCCGGCGATCCACTCGTCGCCGGGCAACGCCACACTCGCGTCCGCGAGCGTTGCGAGGAGCCTGACGCGCGCCTCACGGATCCTGGGGGGCTCCTCCGGGGCGGTATCGAGGCCGCCTTCGTACCAGTAGCACATTCGCCCGATGCGCTCGTCGCACCTGTCGCTTGCGAACGCGGGTTGCACAGGGAGGTTTGCCCGTCGGGTAGCTTCGAAGGTCTGCTGGGCGCGTCGGGCGGCCTTGAGCAGGGCGAGGGAGTCCGTCCCGTGGCCTCGCCACGGGCCGCCGAGCAGCCAGAAGAGAGGAAGGATGCCCACCATAATATTCCTCACCAAATCATACGCCCGTCCCCGGCTGCACGCGAGCTTGACGCCACCGGGGCGAGGCGTAATGTCGGCGCGATGCTCCCCCGCGACTGGAACGCCGGCCACTGGTTCGTCGACCGCCACGTCGACGAGGGCCGGGAGGGCTGCCTCGCGATCCTGTACGAGGGCCGGCGCCTGACCTATGGGGACGTGTACGCCGGTGCAAACCGGCTCGGCAACGCCCTTCGCCGCCTCGGGGTGGGGATGGAGCAGCGCGTGGCCCTGTTGCTGCACGATTCGCCCGAGTTCGTGTGGAGCTTTTGGGGCGCGCTCAAGATCGGAGCCGTTCCGATCCCGACCAACACGCTGCTCAAGCCCCACGATCTGGAATACATCCTCCGCGACAGCCGGGCGGCGGTGGTCATCGCGAGCGAGCCGCTCGTGCCCGCCATCGAGGTAGTCCGGCCGCGGGTACCGGGTCTCACGAACGTCGTGGTCGCCGGGAAGGCGTCGGCCGGCCAGCTGTCGTACGCCGAGCTGGTGGGGAGCGAGAGCGCGGACTTGGCGCCCGCGGCGACCACCAGGGACGACGTGGCGTTCTGGCTGTATACGTCGGGCACCACCGGGACGCCCAAGGCGGCGGTCCACCTGCAGCACGACATGCTCGTCTGTTGTGAGGGGTTCGGGAAACACGTGCTCGAGATCGGGCCGGAAGACCGGACCTTTTCGGTGGCGAAGCTCTTCTTCGCCTACGGCCTGGGGAACGCGCTCTACTTCCCGTTTCACGTGGGCGCGTCGACGGTGCTCTATCCCGGCCGGCCCGAGCCGGCAAGAGTGTTCGACGTTATCACGCGCGAGCGCCCGACCATCTTCTATGCCGTTCCCACCGCGTACGCCGCGATGCTGCAGGTTCCCGACGCCGACCGCCTGTACGACCTGCGCTCGGTCCGCGTGTGTAGCTCGGCCGGGGAGCCGCTGCCGAAGGCGATCTACGAGCGGTGGCTCGAGCGGTTCGGAATCGAGATCCTCGACGGGATCGGGTCGACGGAGATGTGCCATACGTTCATCGCGAACCGGCGCGGCCACGCCCGTCCGGGCTCGAGTGGGACCCTCGTCCCGGGGTACGATGCGCGCCTCGTGGACGACGAAGGACGGGACGTGCCCGTGGGAGAAGTGGGTAACCTGCTCGTGAAGGGTGACAGCGCTTGTTCCTGCTATTGGAACCAGCACGAGCGCACCGTGCAGACCATCCAAGGCGAGTGGGTGCGCACCGGTGACAAGTACCATCGGGACACGGATGGCTACTTCTGGTACGCTGGCCGGAGCGACGACATGATCAAGGCGAGTGGGATGTGGGTGTCACCCGCCGAGGTGGAGGGGGCGCTCACCGAGCACCCTGCGGTGGTCGAGGCCGGCGTCGTGGGCGCGGAGGACAAGGATGAGCTGGTCAAGCCGCTGGCATTCGTGGTGCTGGCCCGCGGAAACGCGCCGAGCCCCGCCCTAGAGAGTGAGCTGAAAGCGTTCGTCAAGAATCGGCTCGCGCCGTACAAGTACCCGCGGTGGATCATGTTCGTCGATGAGCTGCCGAAGACGGCGACGGGAAAAATCCAACGGTTCAAACTCAGGGAAATAGCAAGAGAGACGGGTAGGAAAAGCAAAAGCTAGACGCGCAGACGCACAGCGGTGAACAGTGAGCCGGGATGGTGAACGGTGAGGAGGAATGAGGAGAAGCACTTTAGGGGAGCAGGCGCATACCAGGGGAGGCATCTGGAAGGTTCATGTTTCGGTTGCCCCACCCTCAGGGGTGGGGCCATGGTGAGCTTCCTGATTTCTGATGTACGCGATAACGCGCCTCTCGCATCGCTTGCACACCGAGAATGCCGAATATCCCTTCTGCCACGCGAACTGTCTTAGTGGCGGCGACAAGTCGTGGATCCAGCGGGATCAATTGGACTTCAACGTGTTCACGAGATCTCCTATCATGAGGTTGGCCGGTAGAGACACATAGATGTGAACATGGTCCCGCCATCCACCCACCGCGAGGACCATGGCTCCTTTTCGCTTGGCGATCGCGGCGAGACAGCGATATAGACGTTCCTGCCACGCGAAGGCGATCCATCGTTGGCGCCGGTACGTGCTCCACACGAGGTGGACCCGCACCCACAAGAAGGTGTGACGCACACTCCCATCCTACCGGATCGCCGCGAGTGGAGCGGATCGGTTTCACGCAGCCGGGACCCGAAGATCGCGATCCGGACATGGCCCCGCCCGTCAGGCGGGGCCAATTGAGAACCGATGCAATTGGATGAATCGTGGCCGACACATCTCGGGGAACAGTGAGCCGGGATCAGGTAGTCTTCCTGACTCCTGCTCACCGTCACCCCTGTGCGTCTGCTGCGTCTAGCAGTTGCAGGTCCTGCCTGTCCGATCCGTGTCTACCGTATGAGTAGAAGTGAAACGTCGTACAACGCATGTGTCCACGCCGTGATCCCAAACCCCCGGGTGAGGTAGAGCGCCGAGAAAAACAGCCCCGCCACCATGCGGAACACGAACGAGTAGACCTGCAGTCGGTCCCCGTAAGGGCCGATATAATGAAAGGCCGAGAAGATGGCCGCGCCCAGGAGCGTGGCCACCACGCCGGCCGTCAGCGGACGCCAGCCGAGCAGCGCGCGGGCGCCGGCCGAGATCGCGCCCACCAGCAGCACCCGGAAGAGGAGCTCCTCGTAGATCCCGGCCCCGAGGGAAACCATCAAGTGAGTCCATGAGTCGAGACCGCCGCCAGCACCTGCTCCGATAGAGAGCATCTGGAGCAGGCCCAGCACGCCGGACGTGACGCTGCCGACGCACAGGCCGAACACCAGGGCGAGACCGACCGACTCGGCGAGCATCGTGAAGAACACGCCGCCCTTCAGGCGCGACCCGTGAGCTCCCATGTCGCGGACCACGAGCCACAGCCCAACGCCGATCAGACAGAGCATGAAGAGCGGCGGCCCCCACGCGCCGGCCACTGCGGTGAACAGGGCCTGCAGAATCACATCGGCGCCGTTCCGCACCGAGCGCGGGCCGTGCGCGAGCAGCACGGCGAGGATCTGGTAAAAAACGAGGAGAGGGAGCGCCAACAGCAGGCTGTAGCGCGGCGCGCGGCTCAGCTGCCAATAGGAACGGGCGGACGCGGAGGGAAAGACGGTGCCGGTCATAGGGGCAGGAATCTAGCGTGGATCGTCGAGGGGTCTACGTAATGCCGCCCCTTCGTTCTTCACGTTCTTGCCACCCCTCCCGTCGGCTCGTATCCTACCGGACCCACGCCCCCACGCCCGGTGGCTCATGAAGCTCGCCCTGTTCGTCGCCTGTCTCATCGTCGCGCCCCCCTCCGGCGCCGCCGCGCAGAAGCCCGAGCGCGCCCGCGATTTGGGCGTCCCCTTCGAGGGCACCCCGGGCCCGCTCGATGGCATCACGGACGTCGGGGGCGTCGAGGTCGGTCACCGCACCCTCATCGTGGGGAGCGGCAAGCTGGTCGTGGGCAAGGGGCCCGTTCGGACCGGCGTGACCGCGGTGTTTCCCCGCGGCAAGGGCTCCGACGACCCCGTGTTCGCCGGGTGGTTCACGATGAATGGCAACGGCGAGATGACCGGGACGACCTGGGTCGAAGAATCGGGATTTCTGTGGGGGCCGGTGCTGATCACCAATACGCACTCGGTTGGAGTGGTGCGGGACGCGGTGATCGAGTGGATCGTCGGCAAGGGCCGCATGCACAGCGACGAGTGGTCGCTTCCCGTCGTCGCCGAGACCTGGGATGGTGGCCTCAACGACATCAACGGCTTCCATGTCACCAAGCAGGATGCCTGGGCCGCGATGGACAGCGCGCGTGGGGGGCCGGTGGCCGAAGGCAGCATCGGGGGCGGCACCGGCATGGTGTGCAACCGCTTCAAGGGCGGGATCGGTACCGCGTCGCGGCGCGTTCCGGGAGAGGGCTACACGGTCGGTGTGTTGGTGCAATGCAACTACGGCGGCCGCGCCCCGCTGCGCATCGCCGGCGTACCGGTTGGCCGCGAGATCACCGATTTGCTGCCCTGCCGAGCTCCGTGTGGTGGCACGCGCAGTGATGCGAACGCGCGGCTCGCACAAGATCTGGGCTCCATCATTATCGTCGTGGGCACCGACGCGCCGCTCCTCCCGCACCAGCTCAAGCGGATCGCGCGGCGGGCAGTGCTCGGCGTCGGCCGGTTGGGCGGGCTGGCGTCGAATTCCTCCGGTGACATCTTTATCGCGTTCTCGACCGCCAATCCCCAGGCATCGCGCGATACCGGCCTGGCCCGCGTGACGATGGTCGCGAACGATCAGATCACCCCGTTGTTCGAGGCGACGATCCAGGCCACCGAAGAGGCGATCGTCAACGCCATGGTCGCCGCCCGTACGATGACCGGCGCCGACGACCTCACCGTGTACGCCCTTCCGCACGACCGGCTGCGGGAGATCCTCAAGAAATACAACCGGCTGAATCCGTGAGTTCGACGTCCCGCAACGGCGCCTTTCCCCGGCTCAAAGCAGCCGACCTCCAAATCGCTCCGCTCGCCCGTGCCGAAACGATCCCGTCGGCCTGGTACACCGACCCGCGGTTCCACGCGCTCGACCGGGATGCCGTCTTCGCGACTACTTGGCAGCACGTGGGCGACGTGGGACAGCTGGCGCGACCCGGCGATCACATCGTCACCGACGTCGCGGGCGAGCCGATCATCGTGGTGCGGGGGCAGGACGGCGAGCTGCGTGCCTTCTACAACGTCTGCCGCCATCGGGGCGGGCCGCTCGCCATGAAGGACGGCAACGCCGACATGCTCATCTGCAAGTACCACGGCTGGACCTACCGGCTGGACGGGATGCTGCGTGGGGTGCCGCACTTCAATCGCGTGGAACTGTTCGACAAGCGGAATTATGGCCTCACGCCCGTCCACCTCGCCGCGTGGGAAGGGCTGCTGTTCGTGAGCCTGGCGGCGCGTCCCAAGCCGGTCGAGACCTATCTCGCAGGCATACGGGAGCGGATCGCGCCGACCCGCATCGGCGAGCTGACATTCGCGCGGCGGATCGAGTACGACGTGCACGCGAACTGGAAGGTGTACGTCGACAACTACCTGGAGGGCTACCACGTCCCTTACGTGCACCCCGAGCTGTATTCCCTGTACGACTACGAGGGCTATGTCACCGAGGTGCACGACTGGTACTCGGTGCAGGTCGGTCCGCTCACGGGCGACCGCAACGTCTACACCGCGGGAGGTGGGGAAGGGCTGTACTACCAGGTGTTCCCCAACCTGATGCTCAACGTGGTCCCGGGGCGCCTGCAGTCGAACGTGGTGATCCCCACCGCTTCCGACCGCTGCAAGGTGATCTTCCGCTATTACTACGACGATGTCGAGTCGCCCGCGGCCCGCGCGCGGATCGAAGAGGACATTGCGTTCTCTGACCGCGTGCAGACCGAGGACGCGGAGATTTGCGAGCGCGTGCAGCAAGGCCTCGGCTCCCGGGCCTATGACAAGGGCCGCTTTTCCGTCCGCTTCGAGGAAGGCGTCTACCACTTCCAGAACCTCCTGAAGAACGCTTACCGAAGCTGGCGCAAGCGCTGATGCCGGATCTCAAGCGCCAGCTCGGGCTCCTCGACTCGACGATGATCAACGTCGGGACGATCGTCGCGTCGGCCATCTTCATCGTTCCGAGCGTCATCGCCGCCACCTTGCAGGCGTCCGTGCCGTCCGTCCTGGTGTGGGTGGTGGGCGGCGTCGTGTCGCTGCTCGGCGCGCTGGCCGTCGCGGAGCTCGGGGCCGCGATGCCCAAGGCGGGCGGGATCTACGTCTACCTGAGCGAGGCCTACGGCCCGGTCTGGGGGTTTCTCTATGGCTGGTCGAGCGGGGTCGTGATCAACCCCGCTTCGATCGCCGCGATCGGGTTGGGCTTCGCGACCTATTTCGGATTCTTCGTTCACCTGGGAGACGCAGGAATCAAGGCGGTGGCGGTGGTCTCGATCATCGCGCTCACCGTGGTCAACTCGCTCGGCGTGCGCCTCGGCGCCATCACCCAGAACGTGCTCACCCTCACCAAGATCGGGCTGGTGACCGCGTTGATCGTGGTGGGGTTCGTGCTCCCGGGAGGCAACCTCGCGAACTTCGCCCCGCTCTGGTCCGACGCGCCGTTGGGGCAGCAGATCGCCTCGTTCGGCGTCGCGCTCGTGGCGGTGCTGTGGGCCTACGATGGATGGATCGAGAGCACGTACGTCGGAGGGGAGGTCACGGACCCGGGCCGCAACCTGCCACGCTCCATGATCCTGTCGACGTTCATCGCGATCGTACTGTACTGCCTGGTGACGGCATCGTTCGCCTACGTGCTGTCACCGGCGAAGATGGCGGCATCATCCCTCGTGGCATCAGACGCGGCGCAAGTCACGCTCGGCCGCGCGGGTGCGGGATTCGTGGCTGTCGCGATCATGGTCGCCACGCTGGGATCGAACAACGGTATCGTGCTCACCGCCGCGCGCGTGCCGTATGCGATGGCACGGGACGGGCTGCTCCCGCGGTGGTTGGCCGGCGTTCACCCACGCTTCCTTACGCCCGTGCCATCGCTCGCGGTGCAGTGCGCCGTCTCCGTCGCGCTCACGTGGATCTCGACCGAGCCGTCGTGGAAGAACGTCTACAACCGGCTGTTCACGTACGTCGTCCTGGCGGAATTCGTCTTCTACGCCATGTCGTGCGGAGCGGTGATCCGGCTACGCCGCAAGGCGCCCGATCTGGTTCGACCGTACCGTGCCTGGGGGTACCCGGTCACCCCGATCGTCTTCATCCTGTTTTCGCTCTGGCTCGTGTTCAACACCGCCAAAGAGCAACCTGGCGACACGGCGATGAGCGCCCTGCTGATACTGGTGGGATTACCGCTCTACTGGTGGCAGCGCGCGGGCGCGCGCCGCCTGAAAACCGCTTCGTAGCATCCCCCCTACTCGTCGTCCGACCCCGGTTTCTTGAGCTGCTCGAGCGCCGCGTCGACGTCTTTCTTCGTATCGGCGTACTTGAGCGCGCTCTCGATCGCCTGCAGGCGCGGCACGCCGAGCTGGCGCGGCAGCGTGAACCGAAAGGCCTCGACCGCCCAGCGCCGCACGGCGGGGCGCGGGTCGTCCAGATGTGCGGTGAGCACGTCGAAGGCGTGCCCGCTCCCTCGCGCGGCAAGCGCCGCGAGGACGTGCGCCGGATAGCGACCGGTGCCGAGGAGCGCCTCGACCTGAGGTATGGCGCTTGAGTCATCGGTTTGGGCCACGATGCGGTAGGCGGCTTCGCGGATGACGTCCTGGTAGGACGGCGTCGCGAGTCCCCAGGCAACCGCGCTGTCGCGCGCCCTGGAGTCGGAGTGCGCCAGCGCCGTGAGCGCGGCTGCCCGCACCCCGTAGCTTGAGTCGGTGCGGAGCGTCGCCCGCGCGAGCTCGGCGGCTTGTGCGCCGCCGATCTGTCCGAGGGCCGTGATCGCGGCGCGACGGACCTGCGCCGCGGTGTCTCGGAGCGCCGACGCCAGGGGCATCCGGCCGGCGGCGGAGAAGCCCGCCAGCGCCTCCGCGGCCCCGGCCCGGCTGAGATAGTAATCGGCCGACGTGGCGGCCCAGGCGAGCGCCGCGCCGGCGGCCGTGTCGGCGGTCCGCTTGGCCAGCTGCTCGATCGCCCATTCGCGGTTCCACAGGTCGGGATCCCGACGCAGCTGGGTAGCGAGCCAGGCCGTAGGCTGATCGAATGTCAGCTCCTTTACGGTCGTATTCCCGTCGTCGAACACCACCATCGTCGGCGGTCCGGAGAGGTCCGGGATTTCGATCGTCTGCTCGCGGGCGTCGAGCTCCGCGCGCCGTACGACGTCACCCCGCGCAGTCCCGACGCGCACCGTCACGGGCATGTGGAACGCAGCAGGCGTCTCGAACTTGATCCCCCCCTTCGTTGTGTCGGCCTTACCGGAGTCGGACTGGGTCTGCTTCACGGTCAGCGTGAGCTTCCGCGCCGTGGTGTCGTAGGCCGCGGTGACGATGAACTGCGGATGGCCCGCCCCGTACATCCACTGCTCCCAGAACCAGGCGAGGTTCTCGCCGGTCGCGTCGAGCACCGCCTGCCGCAGGTCGTCCGTCGTCGCGTTCCGGAGGGCATGCCGCGTGAGATACAGATGAATGGACGCCCAGAAGCGCTCCGGACCCAGGTAACGGAGCAGCATCCGGAGGACCAGGGCGCCCTTGGGATACACGTTGTTCGAGCCGAGCGCGGCGAGTGGCATGCGGCGCCGCTGGTCGACCTGGAGATACTGGCGGTACTCGTCGAGATAGTAGTCATCCTCGACGTGGGGGCCGAGCTTGGCGCGCCAGTACTGCCCCGGGAGGAATTCGGCGAACCCTTCGTTGAGCCACATGTTCGCCCAGTTCTCGAGCGTGACGTAGTCGCCGAACCACTGATGCGCCAGCTCGTGCGGAATGAGGATCCACTGGTACCACGGACGGTCGAGATACGCGCGCTCGTCGGGTAGCCAGTCCACGAGCGTGGTCGCGCTCACGTTCTCCATGCCGCCGAAGAAATCCGCGACCGTGGTCTGCGCGTACTTGGGCCAGGGATACGGGACGCCGGTGAGCCGCGAGTAGACGTCGATCATGTCGGGCGTGACGCCGAACAGACGCCGGGCGCGCGCCGAATCGGCGCGATACACGTAGTAGTCCACGGGAATGCCGCGCCACTGGTCGGTCAGCTTCACGAGCGGGGCCACGATGAGCGATACCAGATACGTCGAGCTCGGCTGATCCTGGCGCCATGTGACCGTGCGCACACCGCCCGGACTCCTGCGGTCGGCCACGAGCCGACCGTTCGAGACGACCGTGTACTCGGCGGGCACGGTGGCGACCAGCTCCCAGGTTGTCTTGTCATTCGGGTAGTCGTACGTCGGGAACCAGAAGTGATTGTTCTCGTCCTCGCCCTGGCTCCAGATCTGCTGCGGCCGGTGCTCCTGGCCATCGGGCTTGATGAAGGTCAACCCGCGACCATTGTCGATGCGGGCATGATACTCGATGGTGAAGCGCAACGTGTCGCGGAAGGCGAGGGCGCGGGCCGGGTAAACGACCAGCGTATCGCCATGCGGCGCACTGCGGAGTGCCGCTCCGCGCGCGTCGACGACGCGGGCGACGGCCAGTCCCTTCCCGGCGTCGAGCACTACGGAATCGAGGCCGGGACGGAGCGCCAGGAGCGTGGTCGTCACGCGGCCGTCGAACGACGTCGAGTCCCAATCGAAGTTCCGGACCTCGATCCGCTGATGCACGAGGTCGTAGTCGTGCGATCGGGAGTACGCATCGTTGGCCATCCGCTCCGCGTTCGACTGGGCAGCGGCGGCGGCGGGGGCGAAGAGGAGCAGAGCGGCGAAGAGTAAGCGCATGCAGCAATCTAGCCTGGACGGAAGCCGCTTTCCGATGCAGAATTCGGCGGCCGCCACCATGCCCTTCACAGGAGATTCCACATGAGAGGTACGTTCGGCACCATCCTGCTCGCCGTCTGCGTGCTGCCCGCGGCGAGCGCCGCGCAAGCCCAAAACCCCGTCTCGAACGCGCTCCGGGCCTCGGAGCAGCGCCAGGAAAAGAGCATCGTCGCTGCCGCCGAGGAGATGCCGGCCGACAAGTACGGTTTCAAACCCACCCCGGCACAGATGAGCTTTGGCAAGGTGGTCGCTCATCTGATCGCGGAGGGAAACTATGAACTCTGCAGCGCCGCGTCCGGCCAGAAGGCTCCGGAGGTTGGGAAGTTCGACGAATCCGACCCCAAGGACAAGCTCGTGGCTGGCTTGAAGGACTCTTTCAAGTTCTGCGAGACCGCGTTCGCGCAGTTGCAGGACGCGCAGCTCGCCGATAGCACGCCGTTCTTCGGCGGCCGCAAGGTCACACGCGCGCTGGCCGTCTTGGTCACGGTCGGCGACTGGGCCGATCACTACAGCCAGATGGCGATCTACCTGCGGCTGAACGGGCATCTGCCGCCGACGGCGAAGAAGGCTTGAACGTTATCAATCATCAGTCATCAGTCGTCCGTAATTCACACCGCACCCACGGACGACTGATGACTGATCGGGCAGAATTTCAGCCGCCGTGAGACAGACTTGCCCTGTCGACCCATTCCGGATGGCTCACCCTCATCTCGCCACTGCCGGCAAGAGTGCCGGCACCCGCTTCCAACAAGGGGAAGAGGTGAGACAGGTCACGGAGAACCTGATTGCGGTGCCCTATTTAGGCGATTCGGAGCTCCCGTACAGACAGCGATTTACGAGGAGGGAGCCATGAGAGCACCTTAGGCGTAGCGCGGTTCAGGGAGGGAAGGTCATGGTGCGGACCCGTGCACTGGCGGCGGTACTCCCGGTCTTGGTAGGAAGCATTGCATGCGCTTCGACGTCGGTCACGTCGATCGTCAGCCCTGCTGCGCCGAAGTATGGTCCAGGTCAGATTCTCGTCGTCGCGGCGTATGGCGACCTTGGATGGCGCAGGGATGTCGAAATCGGTTTCCGAGGCAGAGATCCTGCCTTTGTCGCCTCAGTCGATGTCCTTGACGTTGGTGCGTTGAATGATGCGAACGCGATCCTCGCTCGGTTCGCCGCAGACTCTGTCATTGAAGGTCTCCTGGTCCTCGGTCCAAAGGGCGCGGGCCTTTCCGAATCCTTTGTCGCCTCGCAGTACTACACAGGCACGATCTCGAAGCCCTGGGCCAACACGACCGCAACGCTATATGACAAAGTGGAGGCGAAGGTCGTTTGGCGTGCTGATGCATCGACGGGGGGCAACGCCTATGCCTCGTGGTCTGATATCCGCAATAGTTTCATAGGCAAGATCGTTGGACAGCTGCACGTAGATGGACTGCTTACGGACAGCGTCCGGGAGCGGCGGTCGAGGCGCTTCACTCAGGCGACACATGTCGCCAGCGTTCCTGCGAAGTGGCGCCGCCCCCTTCCCGCGGAACGGGACATGGTAACTCTCGTCGCGAGCGACGCGAACGCCAAGGCAACTGGAACGGTGTTTGACCGTGTAGGGCCCGCGGTCGTCACGCTGAGAGGCGACCGAGCCCAGGGGAGCGCGTTTTTGATCACTCGCGACGGGCTCGCGCTGACGAACCACCACGTGATCGAAGGTCAAGGTGCGCTATTCGCTCGTTTTTCCAACGGTGCCGAAGCTCCCGTTCGAGTTGTTCGGTCAGATGCGAATGCAGATGTTGCTCTCATCCAGATCGCCTGCGACACCGACTGCGTGACCGCGCCACTGGCGCTGAACGCTGACATAGCCGTGGGCACCGAGGTTTATGCCATTGGGGCACCGCTGGGATTGGACCAGACGCTCACCAGAGGAATCGTCAGCGCAGTTCGGTTGAATCGGGGTGTCACAGTGTTGCAGACCGATGCGGCAATCAATCCCGGGAACAGCGGCGGTCCGATGGTCGATGCGAGGACAGGACTCGTTGTGGGGATCGTGTCGGCCAAGATCGTTAGTGCTGATGTCCAAGGGATAGGATTCGGAATCTCGATCACCGACGCCGTGCGCATCCTGGGTGTAAGGCGATAGCTGCATGGGCACGGCGATTTCGGGCGGCTTCTGAGGTGAAGCCGATGCGGCACTCAATTGGACTAACGGTCCCTGAGGATCTCCCGGGCGGCGTTGTAGCCACACGCCCCCATCACCCCGCCGCCCGGGTGCGTCGCCGCGCCGCACAGGTACAGCCCCTTGATGGGCGAGCGGTAGTCAGCGTACCCGGGCAGCGGGCGCAAGAAGAAGAGCTGTGACAGCGTCATCGAGCCCTGAAAGATGTTTCCTCCCGTCAGCCCGAACCGGCGCTCCAGGTCGAGCGGCGAGAGCACCTGCCGGTCGATCACCGCACGCTTGAAATTGGGCGCGTAGTCGTTGAGGATGTCGAAGCAACGATCCGCAAACCGGTGTTTGACTGCGTCCCAGGTCGTATCCCGTAGCTCGTAGGGCGCGTACTGCACGAAGAACGACATCACGTGCTTTCCCGCGGGCGCTACCGTCGTGTCGACGACCGACGGGATGGTGCATTCGAGAATCGGGTCCGTCGAGGGCCGGCCGTATTTCGCGTCGTCGTAGGCCCGCTCCATGTAGTCGAGCGTCGGCGCGAGGTGAATCGTGCCACGCAGGTGCTGGTTGGGCGCGAGTCCGCTACCTCGAACCGCACTGAAATCGGGGAGCTCGGAGAGCGCCACATTGATCTTGAACGAGGCGCTCGAGTAGTCGATGCTCTTGACGTCGGCGACGAACTCGGTGGGCAGGTCGCCGTCGTCCAGGAGCTGCAGGAAGGTGACGTGCGCGTCCACGTTCGAGGCGACCTTGCGCGCCTGAAACTCCGTGCCGTCCTCGAGCGCGACACCCTTCACCCGGCCGCGGCGCGTGAGGATCTTCGCCACGGGGCTGTTCACCTTGATCTCGGCGCCGTGCGCGCGCGCCGCGGACGCGAGCGCCTGGGTGATCCCGCCCATCCCCCCGCGCACGTATCCCCACATGCCGCGCACACCGTTGCACTCCCCCATCACGTGATGGAATAGCACGTAGGCCGTGCCCGGAACCGTGGGGGACGCCATGGCGCCGATGATCGCGTCCGTAGCGAGCGCGATCTTCAGCTCTTCCGACTCGAACCAGCGATCGAGGATCGGTCGCGCCGCACCGGTCAGGATCTCCAGCGCTCCGGGACCGTCCTTGCCGAGTTTCAGGAACCGCCAGGCCAGCCCAGCGAGCTGCGCGAGATTCTTGGGCCGGAGTGACCAGGGGTTGGGCGGCGTCTGGAGCAGCGTGGGCTCGATGAAATCCGCCACGCGCTCGAGCATCGCCTCGTAGCGAGGCAGGACCTCCGCGTCGCGTGCCGAGAACTTCGCGACCTCCTGTCGGGTGAGCGCCTTGTCCGGTCCCATCAGGAGGAAGCGACCGTCCGGGAACGGCGTGAACGACGAGGGGCTGCGCGGCAGCAGCTCAAACCCGTGTCGGGGGAGCTCGAGATCACGGATGATCTCGGGGCGCAGGAGGCTGTTCACGTACGCCGCCGTCGAGACCTTGAAGCCCGGCCAGAGCTCCTCAGTCACGCACGCACCGCCGACCACGTGGCGACGCTCGAGCACGAGCACGCGCATCCCCGCGCGGGCGAGATAGGCCGCGGTGACGAGCCCGTTGTGGCCCGCCCCGACGATGATGATGTCATACGACCCGGACATGACGTTCCCTTCTGCCGTGCGGTGCGGTGCAGTATGTTACGACCACGGGAGCGACGAAAGCGACGGGGTCAGGGGGTCACCCGATGGCGCAGTTCCCGATGAAGCTGATCCGACTGATGGCTGTTGCGTGGTGCGGCTTCGGCTCGCTCTCGGTGGGTGCGTGCGCCCGGCATCACAATTCCTCCACCACACCCGACCCCTCCGTCTCCGATAGCACGCCCAGTAGCCGCACTCCGGCCACGCTCCGAGTCACCAACAGCCACTGGTCGGACGTGAGAATCTACCTCGTCCGGGGCGCGATGTGGACGCGCCTCGGGCTGGTGACCACCAACAGCACGGTGGAGTTCATAATCCCGCCGGACCTCTTGAGCGGAGCCTCGACCATCACCTTGGTCGCGGATCCGGTCGCCGGGACGGGACGCTGGACGACCCCGTTGCCGGTGGTCTCACCCGGCGACGAGTTCGAGCTCGTGGTGGAGAACTTTCTCCAATACTCGCATCTGGTCGTGAGATAAGAAACTGCGGATTGCGGATTTCGGATTGCGGATTGATGCGCGCGACCACCGCCCATCCGCAATCCACAATCGCAAATCGACAATAGGTCAGGGCCGGCGCTGCACTCGCTCGAGCAGCGAGCTCAGCTCGGGCGGCACTTGAAGGCCAAAAATCTCCCGGGTTGGTGCGGTCACCACGATGGACCGTGGTCCAGCCGCTCCCTCGCTGCCGGTCGAGCCGGTGTTACCGGCCTGCCCAGGCGCGCCGTTCGCTGCGTCCGAGCAGCGGCGGTTGGTCGCGTCCGCCGTTCCCTGGCCGCCCTTGCCACCCTTGCCGCCAGGGCCCCCGGCCCCGCCGGCACCGCCCAGTCCCCCGGCGCTCCGAGCCGTGACGATGCCGGCGAGAAACGGATTGTCGAGCGGTACGATCACGCTGATCCGCCCGCCCCGACCACCCGAGCCGCCCGGCCCGCCGTTGCCGCCGTTGCCTCCCGGACCACCGGCTTGGGCCGGGCAGCCACTCGCGCCCGCAGCCCCGTCATTTCCCGCGGTCCCGGCTACCCCCGCGCCTCCCCGGCCGCCGCGCGACTCGATTGCGAGCCAGTCGGCGGGCGGCACGGCGCTCGCGTCCTGGAGTACGTAAAACGGCGGCTGCAGCCCGACCTGGATCCCTGAGACGAACAGCTTGTCGTAGAACGGTGAGCGCAAGATGGCGAGCCTGACCGTGATGTCGGGCCCGTTGCTCCCTGATTGCCCCGGTCCGCCCGGCTCGCCCTGAAACGAAAAGGCGTGCGGCATGCAGTTGTAGTCGGGGGGCACCACGACGGTGTTCGTGACACTAGGGTTGGCTCGGAGCATGGCGGTGAGGCGAAAGCCAGTGGTCGCGCTGGCCAACGGGTCGTTCCAGAACACCCAGTCGCCGTCCTGCTGTGTCACCGCCTCCGGACTCGAGCGATCGAGGAAGACCACGTGCAAACGCGGCGGGTGCTTCTTGTCGTACGTGCGCGAAAACGGCACGCGCGAGCCGTCCGTCAGGACCGCCTCGTACGTCGTCGGCATCGTCGCGCCCGGACAGGCGCGGGTGTAAGCGGTCACGATGCGAATATCCCGGATCTGCGAGACGAGGCCGGGATCGGGAGCGAAGCCTTCCGGCGGCTGATGAGAACAGGCACCGAGCAGCACTGCGGAAAACAGCGTCGCACCCAGGCGTCGCAACAAGGCTTGCATGGGCCACAACATGTGAAACGGAGTTACAATAGGCAACGGTGACGACCGGTAAACTGCCCGTGAACAGCCGGTGAAAGGCCGGGGAAGGGCGAAGGGTACGACGTGGAGCAGGCTGGGTATGGGCTCATCGAGACGATGCGAGTTCGAGACGGGCGCATTCCGTTCCTGGACCGGCATCTCGCCCGACTGGCGCGGTCGATCGACGAGCTGGGTCTCCCCCAGCCGAAGCAGGACGTGAGGAAACTGGCAACGCCGTTCTCGGCAACCGGTGACGCGGTTCTCCGTGTCGAGGTCCTCGATGGCCGGGCGAGCGTGACGGTGCGCGAGTTGCCGGCGCTCGATCCACCGACGGTGATCATGGCGTCCGAACCCCATCATCCGTATCCGCACAAGACCACGGACCGTGACTGTTTCATGGACGCCGCCGAGGAGGCGGAGGTCGCGGAGGCGGACGACGCGCTGCTCGTGACGCATGAGGGGTGGTTGGCGGAGGGGACGACGTGGAATCTGTTCTGGTGGGACGGTGACAGCCTGCGCACGCCGGCGCTCGATCTGGGGATTCTGCCGGGAGTGGGACGAGCCCGCGTGATGGAGCTCGAGCGGGTGGTCGAGGGGCGCTACCCGCGCGGCGCCCTCGAGGGGAAGAGCCTGTTTCTCACGAATGCCGTGCGGGGGGTGGTGCCGATCGCATCGCTCGACGGCACGACCGTGCCGGCGGATCCACGCACCGGTGCGCTCGCCAAGCGGTTCTGGCCGGAGTAGATCGCCTTGCGCTCTTCCTTGACCGTTGCAGTCGCCGCCTTGGTCGCTGGCATAGGGGCGTGCGCCCGCGGGCTCGAGGCTCAGTCCGCGTCGCCCGGCCCACCAGGCGCCGTGCGCGTCTTCACGGAATCGCCGAACGTTTGGTTCGAGGAGTACGCCACTGCTGCGAGGGTGTCGCCCGACGGGCGCTGGGCGATCTACTCCGGCCGGATCATCGATCTCCAACGAGGACGTGAGGCCAAGGACCACCCGTGGACGGGGCTCACCGAGTGGCATGGAGCCGCATTTGGTCCGCATGGCGATCTCGTGTTGCTCGGCACGAGTCGGGACACCAGCGGATGGTTCGCGCGAGAGCAGGGGCACCCGACCCTCCTCCCTCTTCCGTCCGATGCCATCCCGCAATGGTCGCCGGACGGTGTTCAGGTGGCATTCCGGCGCTTCGGCACGGCAGACAGCATCTTCGCAGGGCCGCTCGGGAAGGCGCGGGCCTATGCCACGGGCGGGGTTTTGACGGGTTTTGCTTGGCTTCCAGACGGCAGCGCGTTACTCGTCCTTGCCGTGGAGCCCGGCGGCACCTCGACGCTCTCCCGTATTGATCTCGGCAGCGGTCGAGCGACGGTGGTCGCCCGCGACCTCGACGCGCCGCCGCTCTTCTCGCCCGTGGGCGTCGCGCCTGATGGGCGGCACGCCTACGTTGCGCTCGCGGGCCCGGGAGAGCCCCCGGCCGAGGTGCGTCACGAACCGCTTGCTAAGCGTCAACTTGGCATCTATGCGGTGGACTTGGCGACGGGGAACCTGCGGTCGGTTAGTCCCGCTCCGCGCGAGGGCGACGTGTTCGCGCCGTCCGTTGGTGGAGGCTCCTTATTCTGGACCCACGCCGCGACGCGGTCGTCCGTAGTGGTTGTGCCCGCATCAGGTGGACCGACGTGTGTTGTGGCGCACGACGCAATGCTTCCTTCGTGGCGCCCCGATGGCCGGCAGATCGGTTTTGTGTCGGGCAACTGGCGCTGGGTGGATTGGGCGATCAATTGGGACGGCGGCGCGGTGGACGTGGACACGAGCGGCGAAGCGGTCGGCCCGGTACGTCCCGTGATCACGGGGTACCACGAGGACTTTCAACCCGTCTGGTCTCCGAACGGTCATTGGGTCGCCTACCACTCGCACCGCGCGAAAACGCCGGTCCCGTCGTACCTCGCCCCCGGGCACTCCGACGACATCTGGCTCCGACACGCTGGCGCCCCCGCGCGCGATTCATCCGAGATCCGGCTCACTGACTTCGGATGGGAAGCGGGTCCGCCCGACTGGTCGCGAGACGGGACACGTCTTCTCTTCGTATCATGGGAAAGAGGAGGTCAGCCGGGGGTGTCGTATCCCTACGTCGTGACGATCGACACGGCGACGGGAGGCGCGGTACAACACGCACGACTCCCGCTCTTTATGGGAATCCATAATGCCGTATGGGCAGCGTGGTCGCCCGTGACGGACGACGTCGCCCTGGAGGAGGACCTCGGGGGTGGGCGACACGCGCTCTGGGTCGAGGAAAGCAATGGAGACCGTGCGGTCAAAGTCACGGAGTACCCGATGCAGACCTACGGTGGTGTGAGCTGGACCCCGGACGGGAAAGCACTCATCTATGCCGCCCTGAGCAACGGGTGGATGCAGCTTTTCGCGATCGCTGCCGCTGGCGGCACGCCGCGGCAGCTCACGCACGACTCGGCGAATGTGTTCCTGCCGCGGGTTTCGCCGGATGGGCGCCTGGTCGCCGCGACTCGTATATCACATCGCAAGGAGGTATGGCGGCTGGCGCTCCCCCCCGGAGTACCGCCTCGCCCGGCGCGCCGCTTCTAGCCCGGGCGCTGACGGTTTAGATTCTCTGTGCGCCTACGCGTCTGTGCGTCTAGGCGTCTAGTAGTCATGGTGGCTGTAGCTCAATCGGTCAGAGCGCTGGACTGCGGCACCGAAACATGCGAGCGGGAGCATGAGGTCATGCTCCCGCTTCGTGGTTCATCGAGCGTGGGTTGACCCACCCTCCGACATCGACCGGCAACCAAGGGCAACCGGGCCGGGGCCGGTCACTTCTTCCGATGCCCTTGGACCCACGCGTTGAGGGCTTGCATGGGTCGGTCGATAGGGGCCGCCGTCGGCAGCGCGCGCACGTGCTCGGACATCTGCGTCGCGTCCAGCGAGCGGGCAGGCAACCATCCGCTGCGCCGGTGCTCTGCGAGGGCCAGTTGTCCAATGGCCACGAGGCGGAGCAAGTGATCCCCCTCGGCGGCAGTGAGGGTCAGGGCGTACGTGTTCATATTTGGAGTCATGCGATCACGCTACGTCTGAGGGCGACCAAAGAAAAGAGGGCCGCGTCGCACGGACCGCGGCCCGCGTTCTCTAGCCGTGTTGCTCAGTCGATCTGCATCCCTCCCCTGACGACCGAAGCGCTGGCTTGGCCGAAGGCAGGGAACACCCCAAAAGTGAATTGGAAGTTGTCGCTGTTCGCAGCATCCTGCGCGAAGAGGGAGCAACCTTCGACTAATCGCGGGGCGCCCGTCGCCGCGTGGACGGTCGCTAAGGAGCTGGGTCCACACGGGCACGGCGATGATCGAGAAGACCTACGGGCACCTCGGCGAAGTGCGCCACCGAGCTGATGTGGTGGAGTACCGAGCCGAACAGCACGCCGCTAAGTTAGGGGACCGCCTCTCGCGTACGGTTCCGGTTGCCGTAACGAGCGGCAACCAAGCGAGGCCACAGGTGGCGGCGTAGGTCAGTAAGTTGTTGTAGCAACACATGGTGGCTGTAGCTCAATCGGTTAGAGCGCTGGACTGTGGCTCCAGAGGTTGCGGGTTCGATTCCCGTCAGCCACCCCTCTCGTCGGACCGTTCCTCGGCCCCACCAGTTCGTTGGCGAGTCCCGGGCTTTGAACTAGGCGGTGGGGGGGCCCGTTGTACCTTCTTGCCCCATCGGTCGGCGGGCCGGCTCGGCCCGCCGTTCCTGTGTCTGGTCCACTTGTCCGGAAGGAGGAGTCGAGCGGTGAAGTACGTCCTGTTCTACGACGGCGCGGCGGACATGAATCGTGCGCGGGAGGTTTTTCCGGCCCACCGGGCGAAGTGGCAGGAGTTCGTGGCGCGTGGTGAGCTGCTGATGATCGGGCCGTTCTCGGATCCGCGGCAGGGGGCGATGGGTGTGTTCACGACACGGGCGGCCGCCGAGGAGTTCGTGCGCGTGGACCCGTTCGTGCTCGAGGGCGTCGTGAAGAAGTGGGAGCTGCGCGAATAGCGAGAGGCGCTCACGTGACGCCGCTGTGGCGTGATCGACATCACATTCCGGCAGGGTCAAGCGGCGTCGTGATGTACGTGCCCCACTGATGCACGTGTACCGGCTCCATCGTGACGAGGCGGACGTGACGGTAGATCCCCGACCCCGAGTACCACCGTGAGTTGGGCTGCTGCGAGTTGTCGACCCGCACGGCGATCTCGTTGCGGCCTCGGCCGTACGGGAGGTACGGCGTGAGCGCGTATCGAAAGGAGCTGTACCCGTACGGCCGCTTCCCCAGGTACCGGCCGTTGATCCACACTTCGCTGTTCCGGTACACACCGTCGAACTCGACAAACACCAGCCTACCAGTATCCATTTGCGGTATGGAGAAGGCTTTGCGGTACCACCCCACGCCGCCAGGGAGCGCGCCCCCGTGGGCTCCGGCGGGGTTGGTATCGCTGAACGCGCCCTCGATGCTCCAATCGTGCGGCACGTCCAGCGTGCGCCAGCCGGCGTCGTCGAAGCCGAGTTCCTGCGCACCGGGGAGATCGCCGAGGTGGAAACGCCAGCCGCGGTCAAGGTTCAGCGTGTGCCGTTGGGCCACCATGGAGGAGCGAGGAGCAGCACGAGGACGGCCGAGACAGCATGGTGCGTGTTCAATAAAGCCTCCCGCTGAGACTAGTCGCCGGGCGAGCGCCGCGCCATCTTTGCCTGACCGGTCGACAGACCGCCCTCCCGGGAGGCTCGCCGTGAAGCACCGTACGTTTGCCGGCTCCCTCGTCCTGATTGGGATTTCAGTGTCCTCCCTGCGCGCGCAGGGTCCCGCGCAAACGGCACCGCTCGAACGCAGCAACCTCGATACGACGTGTGCGCCTTGCGATGACTTCTATCAGTTCGCCAACGGCGGCTGGCTGAGGCGGGCCACGATCCCGGCGGCCTATCCCGAGTTCGGGTCGTTTCAGGAGCTCTCCGATCGCAACGAGGCCGTGCTTCACGACATCCTGGATCGCAGTGTCGTGCGTGTGAGGTCGGGACAATACAAGGTTGGGACGGGAGAGTGGAAGGTCGGAGCGTTTTACGCGGCCTGCATGGATACTGCGGCGGTCGAGAAGCTAGGCTGGATGCCGCTCAAGCGGGACCTGAACCGCATCGCTGCGATCAGGAGCGTCGACGACCTGAAGGGGTCATTGGGCCAGCTCGAGCGGCTCGCGGGATTGGCTCCGTGGAACGACGGATCGGCGCAGGATGCGCGCGACGCCGCCAACACGATCGCTGGACTCTATCAAGGCGGGTTGTCACTGCCGAACAGCGAGTATTACACCAAGACGGACACGGCGTCCGAGAATCTGCGCGGGAAGTTCAGAGGCATCGTGGCGCGCATGTTTGAGCTGCTTGGTGATTCTCCCCAACAGGCGGTGGACGAAGCGAAGACCGTACTGGTAGTCGAGACGCAATTCGCGCAGTCGTCCCGCACGCCAGTCGAGCTGCGCGACGTAGTCGCGAATTATCACCGTATGACGCCGGCGCAGGTGGATTCCCTCACCCCGCATTTCTCGTGGGGCACCTTCTACGCGGTGCTCGGCGTACGCGCAGTCGATCGTATCGACGTGGGACAGCCCGAGTTTTTCGGGAACTTCGACAAGATGCTGATCACTGTTCCGCTCACGGACTGGAGGACGTACCTGCGCTGGCGATTGATCAACTCCGCTGCTCCGTTCCTGAGCAGGCCGTTTGCGAACGAAGCCTTCGCGTTTTCGAAGCTGTTCACGGGTGCCACGGAAATTCGTTCGCGGTGGAAGCGCTGCGTGTCATCGACCGACGCATCCCTCGGTGAGCTGCTCGGTCAGGAGTACGTCGCGCGAAAGTTCCCTCCGGAGGCCAAGGCTCGTGCGGTCGCGATTGTCGACAATCTCGTGCGAGAGCTGCGTTCGCGTATCGAGCAGCTCGGCTGGATGGGGCCGGAAACAAAGGCCAAGGCTCTCCTCAAGCTCGACGCCCTCACCCGCAAGATCGGCTACCCCGACAAGTGGCGTGATTACTCGAAGCTTCAGGTCGGCACCGGGAACTACTACGCGAACGTCGTCGCCGCGAAGCAGTGGGCGGCCGCACGGGACTGGGCAAAGATAGGGAAACCCACCGACCACACGGAGTGGGGAATGACCCCTCCTACGGTGAACGCGTACGAGAATCCGCAGCTCAACGAGATCGTCTTCCCTGCCGGCATCCTGCAGCCGCCGTTCTACGATCCGGATGCGGACGACGCCGTGAACTATGGAGCAATGGGCGCCGTGATCGGGCACGAGATGTCGCACGCGTTCGACGACCAGGGCCGTCAGTACGACGAGGTCGGCAACATGCGCGACTGGTGGACCAGGGATGATGCGGCAAGATACGACGCCGAAGCCCAGAAGATCGTGAAGCAGTTCGATTCGTACACGGTCCTCGACACATCCACGCACGTGCAGGGCAAGCTCACGCTGGGCGAGAACATCGGAGACTTCGGCGGGCTCACCGTCGCGTTCGCTGCGATGGAGCGTGCTCTCGCGGCGCGCCCGCAGCCTGTGATCGATGGCTTCACGCCCGAGCAGCGCTTCTTCCTCGGCTGGGCGCAGGGTTGGCGCGAGCTCGACCGCCCCGAGTTCTTGCGCTTCCTCGTGGCGTCGGACCCGCATCCGCCAAACCAATGGAGAGTGAACGGCCCGCTCAGCAACATGCCGGAGTTCAAGGCGGCGTGGGGATGCAAGGACTCCGACCCGATGGTACGGCCTGCCGCGAGCCAACCACACATCTGGTAGGCATGCTCCGCTTTACCATAATCGTCACAAAGCCCGTGGTCCCCTCCGACGCCGACTGGCTTGGGACGGGGGAGTGACGGTTGCGACGGCCCGGAGACGAGAGGCCGGCACGAGGTGGAAGCCCTCATCCAACTGATCACCTGGGGACACGGGGACTCCTGTCAGGGCGTGACACATGTGACGGAGCCTTGCGACGTCATGGGTGGTGAGCGGCCGGACCCAATTACCTCGACTACGGCACGCGGTGTGCTGAACACCAGACGACAGGGCTGGGGCGGGATGGTCGAGCGTGCGGTGACCGCCCCACAGGCACCTACGGTTCCGAGGACGGGCGACTCAGTGTTCCTGCTCTATCGGATCGACCGGGAACGCTGTGTCTACAATCTCGTCGGGCGAATCAGAGGCAACTACGCCCTGTGGGGCTCGAACGGGGCAGAGTCGCACGGTGCGCGGGCGGCGCCAAGCGCACCAAGGGCCCGTGGCAGGTCACGGAAGCCGACCTCCTGGCCGATCTGTTGCCTCACATGCCGCGAGCGAACCGTCGACCGCCGTCCGATTTCGCGCTCCTCGCTTACCTGGTATCGAGTCCCGAGCTACTGGTTGCCTGGGTGGCCAAGGTGGCCGGGCTTCTCAAGCACAATTACAACCCAGTGCTCCTCACGTTCCAGGAGGTGCTGGCGGTTGACGCGGATGCGGCGACGAAGCTGCGTGTGCGCACGGCATTCCCTCTCGTCACCGTCCCATTCCCGACGAGGGAATGCGGCTCATCCGCAGAGTGAGCTACCTGGTAAACGACTGGGAAGCGTCTGCCCCTTTGGCGGCGCAGCTCTGGTGGCCCGAGCATTGGGATTACTTCCGCGGGTTGTGATGGTTATCGACGAGGGGACCTGGCCGAGCCTTCCACGCCTCCCGCGGATTCTGTAAGTTCCACCAGCAACACTCATAGGTCCGTAGCTCAATTGGTAGAGCACCGGTCTCCAAAACCGGGGGTTGCAGGTTCGATTCCTGCCGGGCCTGCTCGGGCCGCGACGGACGGCGTCGCGGCCCTTCGTATGCCCGGCCGTATCAATGCTCCGCCCTCGCTGCGCTCGGGCGATCGCGAGCGATTCCTGCCGGGCCTGCTCGGGCCGCGACGGACGGCGTCGCGGCCCTTCGCGCGCCAACGGCAACGTTCTCGTTTGCTGCTCGCAACCGATCGGCGACGTCGTCATCGATTTGTGAAGCCGGGGACCTCTGGTCGCAAGTGGGGAATCAGCGCGGCCCGCCGCCCTCGAGGACTCCGCGCCCCGACACTTTGCTCGCGGGACTATCTTCATAAACATGACCCCGATCCGATCCGCCATGCTCGTGGGCATGCTGGCTAGCGCGCTCGCATCCGCGGCCCCCGCCCAGACCATCCCGCCGAATGCGTACGGCGCACTGCGCTGGCGGCTGATCGGCCCGCACCGCGGCGGCCGCGTGCTGGCCGTCGCCGGCGTTCCCGGCGACCCAGCGACGTGGTACTTCGGTGCCGTGGACGGCGGCGTGTGGCGCACGCGGAACGCCGGGGTCACCTGGGAGCCGCTGTTCGACGACCAGCCGGTTGCCTCCATCGGCGCACTCGCGCTCGCGCCCTCCGATCCCAACGTCATCTACGTGGGGACGGGCGAGGCGTCGATCCGCTCCGACATCACCTACGGCGCCGGCGTTTACAAGTCCACGGACGGCGGGGCGCATTGGCGCGCCCTCGGCCTCGCGGACACGCGCCACATCGGCAAGGTGCTGGTCGATCCGCGGAACCCCGACGTCGTCCTCGTCGCAGCGCTGGGACACGCCTACGGCCCGAACCCCGAGCGCGGCGTGTTTCGCTCCACGGACGGCGGGCGCACCTGGACCAGGGTGCTGTACAAGGATCCCGACACGGGCGCGATCGACCTGGCCACGGATCCGGGCGAGCCCCAGATCGTGTACGCCGCGCTCTATCAGGCACGCCGCACGCCGTGGGAGCAGTACCCGCCGGATGAAGGACCGGGGAGCGGCCTGTACAAGTCGACGGACGGTGGCGCCACGTGGACGCCGCTCACCGGGCGCGGGCTCCCCGCGGGCCCGCTCGGCCGCATCGGTCTCGCGGTGGCACGGGGCGGCCGCGTGTACGCGCTGATCGGCGCCAAGACGGACGCGGGGCTATATCGCTCTGACGACCGTGGGGCGAGCTGGCAGCTCGCGGGGAGCGATCCGCGCCTTACCAGCCGCAACTGGTACTTCGGCCGCGTCACCGTGGATCCCCAAAACCCCGACGTCGTGTACGTACCCAACGTGGCGCTGCTCAAGTCGACGGACGGAGGCAAGACGTTCACCGTGCTGAAGGGACAGCCGGGTGGGGACGACTACCATGAGCTGTGGGTCGATCCCAGGAGCCCGACGCGCATGATCGTGGGCAGCGACCAGGGCGCGGTGATCACGCTCGACGGCGGCCGGACCTGGAGCAGCTGGTTCAACCAGCCCACCGCGCAGTTCTACCACGTGGTCACGGACGAAGCGTTCCCCTACCGCGTCTACGGTGCTCAGCAGGACGCCGGCACAGCTGGGGTAGCGAGCCGCAGCGATTTCGGGGAGATCACCTTCCGCGACTGGGCCCCGGTCGGGGCCGGCGAGAGCGGCTACATCGCGCCTGACCCGCTCGACCCCGATGTGGTGTACGGTGGCGATACATACGGTGGAGTGCATCGCTTCGACCGGCGCACCGGCCAGTCACAGGACATCTCGCCGTGGCCCGTCTCCACTTTCGGGGTGCCGATGTCGCAGCGGAAATACCGCTTCACATGGACATCGCCGCTCGTATTTGACCGCGTCGACCAGCACGCGCTCTACCTCGGCGCACAGATGGTCCTGCGGACCAGGGATGGCGGCCTGCACTGGGAGGCGATCAGCCCCGACCTGACGGGGGCGGGGGCGGGCCCAACCGCGGCGGCCGACACCGGACCGACCATCGTTGCGAACGCGGCAGCGCGGGGCTACGGCGTGGTGTACACGATCGCTCCGTCGCCGCGGGCGGCGGGACTGCTCTGGGTCGGCTCCGACGACGGCTTGATTC
>Ga0209378_1000082_pt1 | contig 61160 bp, 59 predicted proteins | sample GraSoiAngelo_156_FD_186170 | JGI IMG/M metagenome (GOLD analysis project Ga0209378, IMG submission 186170) | Grasslands soil microbial communities from the Angelo Coastal Reserve, California, USA - 14_1009_13_40cm (SPAdes) (version 2) | ecosystem: Environmental > Terrestrial > Soil > Grasslands ...
TCTTCTTCAACCCCTCCCACGAGCCATCCGTCGAGCCGGCGTCGACATAGATCACTTCGTACCCGCGCCCCATCGGCTCAAGCGCGTCGCTGAGACCAGCGTGGAGAGGCTCGAGGTTGTCCTGCTCGTTCAGGACGGGAAGGATGACAGAGAGCGGCGTCGCGTCGTGCTGACTCATCGGTGCCCGTCGGATGGAAGCGTGTAAATCTCGGTGCTCGCAATTCGCTCCTTCATGACGTACCCATGCTGGACGAGCTGGTCGCGGATCCACTCGCGGTTGAAGGTCCAGCTCGTCCAATTGCCGAGCACAACCACGTCGACCGTGTGCTGGTTGAGGTGCCAGAGCAGATCCGGGTAGGACATCAGCCTGAACCGCATGACCTCGCGTGGGAGCACTTTCTGGGAGAACATCAGCGCGAAGTGGTTCTCCATTCCGGGCAGGATCACGGCCTGCGTCTCCACGAAGTAGCCAGGCCAGAAGCTGATCACGAACGGTCGATCCTGACGCACTTCGTGGTCGACCGCCCGCCCGACGGCACGGATCGTCGTGAGCCGCCAGTCGGTCACGTTGTCGTGGCCGGAGATGCCGGAGACCATCGCTCCGCTGATTGTGTAACGGTAGAGGTCCAGTGGCGACACGAGGAGGTGCACGGCGACCAGCGAGGCCAGGAGGTGCCGGAGCCGCGGCGTGGCGCTCTCGCGCGTGAGCGCGGCGCAGAAGACTACCGCGTTGACGAGGAGGAACGGCAAGGGCATGCAGAAGTACTGCGTGTAGATCGGCGTGGGCACGAAGCTTGCGAGGATAAGCAGGATCGCCATCGAGGACGCCAGCGGGGGCCGCTCGCGCGCGAGCGCGTTCGAGACCCACGCGGCGAGGTTCACCAGGAGGAGGAGAAGGAACTGGAGGCTTGCCACGCCTTCTGCCGAGCGGATCCCGACCAGCTGCATCGGGCCTTGTGTCTTCTGCTCCCACCAGGTCACGGAGGTGTAGTCCGTGCGGATGACCTGGTTGCCGACGATGTTGAAAACGAACGTCGCAGGGTCGATGAGGAAGAAAAGCTCTGCCGGAAGCAGGGCGATGACGACCCCGATCGCGAAGCGCGTAAACTGCATGAACCGCTCGCGATGGTCGCGCTCGGTCCGGTACAGCTCGATGACGAGCGCCGGCGCGACGACGATCACATACACGCGACAGGCGACCGAGAGCCCGAAGAGAAGTCCGCTCGCCAACCACCGCCAGCGCGACGACGTCGAGAGGATCGCATACGCCGCGAAGAGCAGTAGCGTCGGGAGCACGAGCGTCTTGATTAGCGGGTACCAGCCGAAGGCGAGGCTCGAGAACGTGAAGAGCCCGACCGCGAGCACGCCCCAGGCTCGGGCGCCCGCCACGAGAGCGGTCTGGCGATAGACGAGGAGCCCCAGCATGACCGAGAAGACCGCCGAAAGCAGGCGAGCGCCGTACCAAGAATAGCCGACGAGCTTCATCCAGGGACCGTAGACGTACGGGAGGAGGAACATCTGCGGGTAGAAGAAGTCGTGGTAGGGGAGCTGCCCCTCGGCGACGAGCCGTGAGACGAGCAGGTAGGTGCCCTCGTCCCCGTCGACGATCCGGTAGAGGGACATCGGGACGAATACGGCCGCCATCAGGATGGCGAGCAACCCATAGATGACGGCTGGGCGCACGTGGTCGATTCGCCTCCCTGTAACGCCGCCGCCATTATAGACGCGAGGTCCGGGAATCCCCATGGTCCTGGATGACTTAGATGTGCAAGCGATACGCCAGCCCGACCGCGGGATGGGGACGTCTTAAGCCGCGACAACAAAAGACCGGCAAGCCACGCTCCGCCGGCGTGCCGGGTCACTTTCTGGCAATGGTGCCACAGCGGATCACATTTTTGTCATCAGCGATCCCGCGAACCCTGTGGCGATGTTCACGACGAGCGTGCCGCCCACTCCGTCGGTCGGGCGCCCGCCGCGGATGAGTGGCACCTGCTCACGTTCGATCTGAAGAGCCTGCTCGCCGCGATCCCGTGGGGGCTACGCGTCGCGCGGGTCGAAGCGATTTCCTTTTGCTGGCAGCCCCTGCGCTACGTGGCGCGCTGCGAGCCCGCCGCTCAGCTGGTCGCCGCTTCGCGGCGACGGCGCTCGTGGCCGGCTGCGCTCTCCGGGCGGTGGGCCGGCGGCGATCACCGCGCCGTGAAGCGCCGGATCCGGGAGTGGCTGCGGCTGACGTGCTGCGGTCGCATGCTCGACGCTGGCTGCGGGACGGGAAAGCTAGCGAACCTTGCCCGGGGGATTACTTGGGGCTCGACACCGACACAGCGGCCGTTGCCCGAGCTCGTCGCCGTTACCGCTGCGACGCGCGAAAGCGGTTCCTCATCGCCGACGCGGCGGTGATGGACTTTCCCGCAAATTTCTTCGACGTCGAGCTGGTCCACGGGATCGCCGAACCCAGCCGCGCGAGCCTCGACGCGATCGCGCGAGCGACGCAAGGGCCGATCGTCCTCGTCCAGCCGGCGCGGGCCTCGCTCGAGTCGCTTCGGGCATCGCTGGCGCACGCGGGACTTGGCGTCGACTGCGATGAGGTCACGCGTGAGCACCGCATCCTCTTGTGTCGCCGTGGAGCGGTGCGCCGCTGACCCTCGTTGGAGAAATCGATGACCTCGGCTAGCGTGCCTCGCTGCGCGTCCCGCTCGCGGCCCAGCTGTTGGCGTGGTGCCAGCGGAGCGAGTCGAGCGTTATTCCGCCCTCGGCGAAGCAGCGCGCTACGCGGGGACGCTCCATGTAGTGCGCGACGGGTGCGAGGAACTGATCGAACGCGATCGAGTGCACCTCGCGGAAGGGGAACGGGACGAGGTCCCTCAGGTAGCTACTATACGGGAGGGCCCGCGCGAGCCTCGGGCGCGTTCGCGCCGGCGCGTAGAGCAGGCGCAGCGCAATCCAAAGCGGCACCGTGAGGGCGCGCGCGAGTCCGCTCACCAGCGGCAGCGGCAGCCGGCTCGTGAGCCGCCGTGCCGGGTCCACCAGCGTCAGCACCCAGCCGTTGCCCTCGCGGGCGTAGAGCCACACGACAAACCGCCCACCGGGGACGAGCAGGGGCGCCAGGGCCCGGAACCCCGCCTCGGGCTCGCCCAGGTGGTGGAGCACGCCGATCGAGTAGATCAGGTCGATGCTCGCGGGACGGAGTGGCGGATGCGTGAGGTCGCCCTGGACCACGTGAACGTTGTCGAGGTCGGCGGTGTTCTCCGCCGCGGCGTCGACCGCCGGACCGAGGTCGATCCCTATGACCTCCTTGGCGCCAAAGGCCGATGCCAAGCGCAGGTGTCGGCCCTTTCCGCAGCCTGCGTCAAGAACGCGACGCCCGACAAAGGCGTCGCGGCCGACGGGCGCGATCCAGCCGAGCATCTGCTCCTCGTACTCGGGGCGGATCTCCGAGAAGCGCATCCACTCGTAGCCGAACCGCGCGGCCGTCGCGACCGCCTCGGTGGCGAGCGTGGGCGGTAGCACCCGCGGGATCCCCCGCGCGATCGGGTAGCGCGCACCGCAGGCGCCGCACGCAAGCTCGCCCTCGCGGATGTCGTCAGCCTCCGGCACCGCGCGCGTCAGGGCGATCGCGCCCTGACAGGCGGGGCAGGCGAGCCAGTCGAGGAGCCGCCGCTTCACGCGGGGTGGTACCGCGAGGCCCAGAGCTGGAAGGCCAGGAGGGTATAAAGCTTCTTCCGGTGGTCGCGACGCCCCGCCGCGTGCTCGCCGAGGAGGCGCTCGACGGCCTCCGGCCGGAAGAGACCTGCCCGGCGGATCATATCGGGCGCGCACGCTTCCTGGAGGAGCGGCGCGAGCTCGGCGCGGAACCAGCGGGCCAGCGGGACGCCGAACCCCTTCTTCCGGCGCTCGAGGACCTCGCGCGGCAGCACGCCCGAGAGCGCGCGCTTGAGCACGTACTTGGTCGTGAAGCCACGGAGCTTCAGACGCATCGGCAGGCTCGCCGCCAGCTCGACGACGCGCCGGTCAAGGAGCGGCACTCGCACCTCCAGCGAGCACGCCATGCTCGCGCGATCCACCTTCGCGAGCACCCCCTCGCCGAGATACCCTTTCAGGTCGAGGTAGAGCATGCGCTCGAGCCCTGACGCGGACGGCGCGTGCGCCAGCATCTCGTGGAACGCGGCGTACGACGGCGCCATCTCCATGCGCGCGAGCGCGTCGGGCGTGAACAGCGCCAGCTGCTCTGCAGGCGCGAAGGAGCCGAGCCACGCGGCGTGGCGCTCGACCGGGCCGAAGTCCATGCCTGCCATGAAGCGCTTGAGCCTGAAATCGAAGCTCAGGTTGTCAAGCGAGACGGGGAGGCGCTCGACGACGGGACGCAGGAGCCCGCGCCGAACCCAGTGCGGGACGAGCTCGAGCGCGCGGGCGAGGCGGTGCGCCTGGTAGGTCGGGTAGCCGGCGAACAGCTCGTCGCCGCCGTCGCCCGAAAGGGCGACGGTCACAGAGCGCCGCGTGAAGCGCGAGAGCAGGAAGGTGGGAAGGAGCGACGCGTCGCCGAGCGGCTCGTCGAGGAGCTCGGGAAGCCTCGCCACGAGGTCGAGCGCTACGCGCGGGCCCAAGATCTCTTCGTGATGGTCGGTGTCGAGCGCGCGCGCGACGCCGCGCGCGTGAGAGGTCTCGTCGAAGGAGGGGTCTTCGAAACCGATCGAAAAGGTCTTGAGGCGGCCGGGGAAGTGGCGCGCGGCGAAGGCGGCGACCGCGCTCGAGTCGATTCCCCCCGAGAGGAACACGCCGAGCGGCACGTCGCTCACGAGGTGCTGCCTCACCGAGAGATCGAGAGCCCCGCGGAGTGCCTCCACCGCGTCGGCCTCGCCGATCGCGCCGTCGCGGCGGAAGTGGACGTCCCAGAACGGCTCGATCTTGACTCGGCCGTCGGAATACGTGAGCCAGTGACCGGCCGCGAGCTTGCGGATCGCTCGGAAGATCGAATGCGGCGCCGGGACGTACTCGTGGGCGAGGTAGCGCGACAGCGCCGTGAGGTCGAGCGTCCGGTCGATCGCCGGATGCTCGACGAGCGCCTTGAGCTCGGAGGCAAAAACGATCTGGTCCGGCAGCACCGCGTAGTAGAGGGGTTTGATCCCGAGGCGGTCGCGGGCGAGCACGAGCGTGCGCGCCGGCGCGTCCCAGATCGCGAAGGCGAACATGCCTTCCAGGTCGCCGACCGAGGCGAGCCCACGCTCCTCGTACCCGTGCACGATCACTTCGGTGTCCGAGCGCGTGGTGAACGCATGGCCGCGCGCGCCGAGGTTCTCCCTGAGCTCGCGGTAATTGTAAATCTCGCCGTTGAAGACGACCGAGACGCGCCCCTCTTCGCCCGCCATCGGTTGGTGGCCGGTCGTGAGGTCGATGATCTTGAGCCGGCGCATGCCAAGCCCCGCCGGCCCCTGGACGAGGAAGCCTTCATCGTCGGGCCCGCGGTGGGCGATCCGATCGTTCATCCGCTTCAGTACGGCGAGGTCAGGCGTGCGGTCGGCGCGAGCCAGGACGTTGCCGACGATGCCGCACACGGTCGCTAGTCCGGTGGGTCCACGCCCACCGTCTCGCGGACGTAGTAGGCGGGCTTGCGCCGCGTGTCGTAGAAGCCGCGAATGACGATCTCGGCGAGAAAGCCGATGAAGAGCGAGAAGACGCCCGTCAGGAAGAAGATGACCATGAGAAAGACCATCGGCGTCGCCTCGAGCCGCCTGAGCACGAACACGCGGTACGCGACCACGTCGAGGGCGAGGAAGCCGAGCATCAGGGAGAGGAGCCCGAAGCCCCCGAAGATGTAGTTCGGTCGCGACTGGAAGTCTCCGATGAACTTGAGCGTGATCAGGTCGAGGAGCACCTTGTACGTCCGGAGGAGGCCGTACTTCGAGACGCCGCGCGTGCGCGGGTGGTGGGCTACCTCGAGTTCCGTCACGCGGCCGCCGACCCAGTGGGCCAGTACCGGCAGGAAGCGGTGCATCTCACCGTAGAGGCTCAGATCCTGTATGATCTCGCGACGATAGACCTTGAGCATACAGCCGAAGTCGTGCAGCGGGACGCCGCTCACCTTGCGGATGAGGAAGTTTGCGATGTGCGAGGGCAGGAGCCGCGTGAGCCAGGGATCCTTCCGGTGGCGGCGCCAGCCCGATACCACATCGTATGAGTCGCCGAGCCTCTCGATGAGCCGCGGGATGTCGTCGGGATCGTTCTGGAGGTCGGCGTCGAGGGTGACCATGATGGGATACCTCGAGTGGGCGAAGCCGGCCGCCAGCGCCGGCGTCTGGCCGAAGTTCCTCCTGAGGCGCACAAGGCGGACTCGTCGGTCGCGCGCCGCGATCTTCCTGAGTGCTTCCCAGGAACCGTCCGTCGAGCCGTCGTCGACATAGATCACCTCGTACTCACGCGCCATCGGCTCAAGGGCGTCGACGAGACGAGCGTGGAGCGGCTCGAGGTTGTCCTGCTCGTTGAGGACCGGGAGGACGACCGAGAGCGGCGTCGCGTCCCCGTTCATCGGCGACCATCGGGCGGGAGCGTGTAGATCTCGGCGCTCGCGATTCGCTCCTTCATGACGTATCCATTCCGGACGATCAGGCTTCGGAACCGGTGGCTGTTAGCGGTCCAGCTCGTCCAGTTGCCGAGGACGATGACGTCGACCGTGTGCCGCTGGACGTGCCAGGCCAGCCCCGCGTACGACATCAACTTGAACTGGACGACCTCACGCGGCGTCACCATGTCGGAGAACATCAGCGCGAAGTGGTTCTCCAGGCCGGGGAGGATCGAGGCCTTCGACTCGACGAAGTAGCCCGGCCAGAGGCTGATCGCGACGGGCCGGTCTGCCCGAACTTCCCGGTCGATCGCCCGAGCCACGGCCCTGATCGTCGGGAGTCTCCAGTCGACCACCTCCGCCGCGCTAGTGATTCCCGGGACGAAAGTCCCGCCGATCGTGTAGCGGTAGAGGTCGAACGGCGAGACGAGGACGTAAATGACGGTGAGCGACGCAAACAGGTGTCGGAGCCTGGGGCCGGAGGCCTCGCGGGCGAGCTTCGCGAGGAAGGTGACGGCGTTCACAAGGAGGAACGGAATTGGGATGCAGAAGTACTGTGTATACACCGGAGTCGGCACGAGACTGACGAGCAGAAGCGAGACGGCCGTCGTCGATGCGAGCGACGGCCACTCTCGCGAGAGAGCGTCGGACACCCAGGACACGAGGTTCAGCACGAAGATGACGAGGAACTGGAAGCTCGTCACACCCTCGGCGCTGTTGATCGCGAGCAGCTGCTCGACGACGCCGCTCCTCTGGTCCATCCAGCCGAGAAACCCGAAGTCCGTCCGGATGACCTGGTTGTCGACGATGTTGAAGACGAACGTGCGCGGGTCGATCAAGAGGAAGAGTTCGTTTGGCAGCAGCGCGAGCGCGAGGCCGATCGCGAACCGCGCGAACTGCATCAGGCGGCGCTTGGGGTCCTCTTCCGTCAGATAGAGCTCGAGAATGAACGCAGGGACGACCGCGATGAGGTAGACGCGGCAGTCGGTGGCGAGGCCGAGCAGGAAGCCGCTCGCGACCCACCGCCAGCGCGACGCGGACGAGAGCACCGCGTACGCAGCAAAGAGGAGAAGGCTGGGGAACACGAACGTCTTGATGAGCGGATACCAGCCGAAGGCGAGGCTGGAGAACGTGAAGAGCACGACCGCGAGAACGCCCCAGGCCCGTGCGCCTGCGAGACGAGCCGCCTGGCGGTAGACGAGCAGACCCAAGGCGATCGAGAAGACTGCGGAGAGCAAGCGGGCCCCGTACCAGGAATAGCCGACCAGCTTCATCCAGCCCCCGTAGACGTAGGGGAGGAGGAACATCTGTGGGTAGAAGAAGTCGTGGTACGGGAGCTGGCCCTCGACAACGAGCCGCGAGACGAGGAGGTAGGTGCCCTCGTCTCCATCGACGAGCCGGTAGAGGGACATCGGGACGAAGACAGCCGCCAGCAGGATAGCAAGCAATCCGTAGACGACAGCCGGCTGCGCCTGGTCGATTCGCCTGATCACTGTGACGCTGCTGCCATTATAGTCGGGAGTAGGGGAATCCCCATGGTCCGCCATGATACCGATCTGCAAGCGATACGCCAGAGAGGCAGGAGGAGGGGCCGCTTAAGTCTCGATAACCAAAGAGCGACGAGCCACGCTCCGTCGACGCGCCGGGGGCCTTGCCGGCAAATTGCCACGGCGGGTCACCCCTTTGTCACCCGAGCCCGCCACTGATCGCGTCGCTCTGGACGGCGACAGCTGCCTCATCCTGTGCGGCGCGTATGGCTCGGGGATCCGAGCCGACGCGTATCAGAGCCGTCGGCAGCCCGGCTTTGACGCGATCACCCCACACCGCAGAACCAGACCCCGCGACCGCCTCGAATCATTCTCCACGTAGCGGCAGAAGTCCAGTCGGGCACCGGAACAGTTGTCTCTGAAGCATCTCAGGGCAAAGGACGGTGGGGGGTCGCGGCGGCCCTCACCGCGCGTCCGGACTCGCTCCGATCCTGTCGCACAGCGCCACCGAGGCACTCTCATCCCGCGCTCGCAGTTCAAAGAACGTCGAGGTGTGGACGACCCTGTCGAACGCCAGCCGGAGCGCTGCTTGAAAACCGCGCTGTTCGGGAGGATCGGGATCGCGCATGGCGGGGAAGACAGAGCGGAGCTTAGCCGGGTCGGTCCAACTGCGCTCGATGACCACCCATCGAGCCTCGCTGAGGACGCGCACGCAGGTTTCGCGGAACTGCTCCGTCGTCGTATACCCCGGTGTCATCACGTCGAGGGCCGCAACGTGACGGCGTGCCGTGAGGTAGGGAAGCATCGGGACGTAGGGGTAGAAAAAGAAGGCGTCGTCGCGGGGGATGCGGTCGATCTGGACCACGAGCGCCGCGAAGTCGTCGGTCCAGAGACTTGGGAGCCGCACCGTGAGCCCTCGCGCCGTTGGCACCTCGTGCAGGGGAGCGGTGACGACGGCCATCCTCAACTTGAGCGCGTAGCCGACATGTGCGAGGCACAGGCCGATCAAGAGCGCGCCCGCGGCGATACGGGCGCGGCGCCCCAGACGGCCGAGCAGATCCGTCGCGACGAGCGCGAAGAGCGGGCAGGCGAGCGGCGCGGTGAAGTTGAGGTGGGCAATGTCGGGGCGCGGGTAGGCGCCGACCAGGCCCACACCCGCGAGGGCCAGCGACGCGCGAAAGCGCAGCCCACGCCATATCGCAGCGCGCCTGAGGGCGAAGGCGGTTCCCGCGAGCACGAGGGTGATCGGAAAGAGCGCGACCGAAGCCGTGTCCGCCACGGTCGCGAAGCTCCCGAAGGGGACCGCCTGGATCCGGACGTAGCGGCGGGCCGGAAACCGGAGGACATCGTCGACAGCCGCCCCGAGCGTCCCGATGGCGGTGAGGTAGAGGATCATCGCCGCCGGAACGAGGCCGATCCCGACGATCGCGCTCAGAAGTCGAGAGCGGGCCCCGGGCAGGGTGAAAAGAAGGGCGACGACAGCCAAGCAAAGGAGCGCGCCGCGCATCGGGGTGACTATGGCAGCGGCGCCGGCGAACAGGCCAGCGAGGAAGGCCGCCCCTCGGCGAGGCGCGCCATCGAGCGCCAGAAGGAGGCCGACGGCCGCGGCCATCGAGGCCGCGGTGGTGAACCAGTGGTGGCTGTTCTCCCAGGGCACCCGAACGGCCCATGCGATCGAGAGCAGCGCTGCGAGGGGCCGGTTGTCCGACGAGAGACGGGCAGTGGCGTAGAGCAAGGCGGCAATCACCGCGATGACGCCGACCGCGAGCACCCGCACGGAGGCGAAGCCCGCTCCGAAGAGCTTCATCCAGGCAGTGATGATCAAGAAGCTGCCGGGCGGGAGGACCTCGAAGAAGTCGCGATAGAGTACCTCGCCACCGAGGATCCGCGCGGCGCCGTGGAGAAGGACGCCTTCATCGCCGAGCCAGAGGACGTAGCGAAAGACGGGGGCGCAGACCGCGCTCGCGATCAGCGCGACGGCGTAGAGCAGCGGATCGCCGAGGAGGGGCGGACCCGAAGCGGCTTCGAGGCCGGGACCTCGGCCCACGGGGTCTCGATGCAGGGGAGATCGCATCGACGCTTCCCTTTTCCCACTCAGTCTACGTTTGCGCTCGTCGAATGCGAAGCGTTCTTGGGTGGCGGTGTTGGCGCGACCGCCCTACACCTCGGAGAAGTCGGGCGACTGTCGCGCAATCACCCGCCGTCCTCACCGGAGGTAGGAGGTGACGAACGTGCCGGCCGCGGCCGTGCCCTCGAAGCGCCCGAAAGCGAAGGGCGCACGATTCACAGGCGGCGTGGCGCCGGTGATCCCGGCCGCCATCATCTCGCCGACGGCCGGTGCTAGCTTGAAGCCGTGGCCGCTCATGCCTGCGGCGATCCAGAAGCCCCGCACCGGCGATTCGTCGAGGATCGGCATCCAGTCCGGCGTAATGTCGAAGGCCCCGGCCCAGCCGCGCCGGTAGCGGGCCTCGGCGAGCCGCGGGATCGCCCGGCCCGTCCGCTCGAGCACCTCCGTCGCCTCGTCTAGGCTCACGTCGCCGCCGAGCAGCTCGGGCTCCATCGGATGTCGGGTCTCGTCCTCGGTCAGCGAGCCGGTCAGCGTAAGGCCCCCGGTTTCGGGCCGCGCGTAACTGCCGCCGGCAAGGTCGAGATAGACAAGGTGCGGACGGCCGAAGCCCGCGTCTCGCTCGACTACGAACACGGGATGGCGGCCGATGATGATCGGCAGATCGACCCCAGCCAGGCGGGCGACCGCGGGCGACCAGAGGCCGGCCGCGTTGACGACGACCGGCGTGTCGATCCGCTCGCCGGCCGCGGTCGCGACCCCGGTGACGCGGTCGCCAGCGGTGAGGATCGCCACGACCTCCACGCCCTGTTCGATCATGACGCCGTGGCGGCGCGCGCCTTCCGCGTACGCCATCGCGACTGCGGTCGGATCGCCATAACCCGACTCGGGCTCGTGCAGCACGGCCCCGAGATTTTCGGGATTGATCCGCGGCTCGACGCTCGTGAGGTCCGCCGGCTCAAGCACGTCAGCGCGCACTCCGAGCGACCGCTGCCGCATCACGGTCTCCTCGAGCTTGGGGCGCATGGCGGCCGAGACGCCGATCAGGACGCCGCAGCCGACGTAGCCCGACTCGCCGCCGACCATGTCGCGGAAGCGGCGGAAGACCTCAAGCGATCGCACGACCATCTGCGTGGTCTCGGGGGTCGGGTAGAGTTGGCGGATGATGCCGACCGACCGGCCGGTGCCGCCGGATGCCAGGAACCTGCGCTCGAGGAGGAGGACGTTGCGAACCCCGAGGCGGCCCAGGTGAAAGGCGATCGAGACGCCCGTGACGCCGCCCCCGATGATGATGACCGCGGCGTGTCGGGTCACTTCGAGGCGGCGCTCACCTCGGCACGCGCTCGCCCGAGAGCACGTGGCTGCCCGGGACGACGGCGGGCCCGTCGACCCCTTCGATCGTGACGCGCGCCGCCGCCACCGCCGCCTTTGGGACGCCGCCACACGAGACGCTGATCCGCACGAGTCTGCCGCTCACAGATCGACCTCCGTTCCCAGGCCTCGCTCCCTGGCCCGATTGTACGCGAGCGTCGCCGTCGCCAGGTCCTCAAGGGCGAAGCCGACCGACTTGAAGAGCGTGACTTGGGCGGGGCTCGTCCGCCCCGGTCGGGTGCCCGCCACCAGCTCGGCGAGCTCGGCCACGACGTGCTCCCGCGCGATCGCGCCCTCGCCGAGTGGGATCAGGAGATCGCCTGCCTCGACGAGCGCCGCAGTGTAGGCGTCCACGACGACGCGGGCCCGCCGGACGGTCTCGGAGTCCACCTCGCGCGTTTCCGGACGGAACGAGCCGACTGCATCCACGTGGGTCCCGGCACGGAGGTCGGCGCCGGCGAATAGGGGCGTCGGCGACGTCGTGGCGCAGGTGACGATGTCGGCGCTGCTCACCGCCGAGCGCGGATCGTGGCTCGTGTCCACGGCGACGGCGAGCTCCTCGGCCATCGCCTGGGCGAACCGCCGCGCTCGCTCCGCATCGCGCCCGAGCACGACGACACGCTCGAGCGTGAAGACGGCGGCGAGGCACCGGAGCTGCTGGCGCGCCTGGACGCTGGTGCCGAAGCACGCCACCCGCCGGCTGTCTGGGCGTGCCAGGTGCCGGGCCGCGAGCGCGGAGGTCGCGCCGGTGCGGAGCGCCGTCAGGTAGCTCGCCTCGAGGAGCGCGAGCGGCTTCCCCGTGGCGTGGTGCATGAGGACGTACGTCGCGAGATGGGTCGGCTGACCGCGCTCCCGGTTCCGCGGATAGTACGTGACGAGCTTGGCCCCGAGCCCACCGGCTTGCTGCTCGCCGGGCGCGGGGAGCGACGCCGCGGGCATGACGAGGAGCATGCCGGCATCGCCGACCGGCGTTACGCTGCGCGGCGGGATGGAAGCCCGGCCGGCGGCCTGACGCCGGAACGCCTCCGCGAGCGCGTCGATGACGTCACGCGGGGCGAGGAGCGTCTCGAGGTCAGCGCGCCGGAGGACCAGCACCGCGTCGCGGGCTCAGCTCGCCGCACGCCGGATCATGCGCTGGACCTTCGCCTCCAGCACGAGCTCGCCGCGCTGGTTGAGGACACGGTGGCGGTAGGTGACGATACCGCGGTCGGGCTTCTTCGTCTCGCGCTTGTCGGCGACCTCGATCTCGACTGTCAGCGTGTCCCCCTCGAGCACCGGCGCGACCACGCGGACCTCGGCGCCCAGGAACGCCATGCCGGTGCCGTGGATGACGCCGGTCTGCATGATCAGACCCTCGGAGAGTGCCCACGTCATGGCGCCGGGCGCCGCGCGCCGCGTGAAGACGGACTCGCGCGCGACGTACTCCATGTCCATGAAGAGCGGCTCGTTGAAGCCGCAGAGGTTGACGAACGTGACGATGTCGGTCTCTGACACCGTGCGGCCGAGTGTCCGGAACGTCGCGCCGACCTCGTGCTGCTCGAAGTTCAAGCCCTGGGTTCTCATTGTCGAGTGACGAAGACGACGACGCGGGGGGCCAGGGTCTCGATTGCTCGGATCATTTGGCGCTGAGTGGCCGTGTCTCGAGAGGTGTCAAGCAGGCACGCTCGCGCTCGCGACCGGTTCCCCATGGATGGCGATGGTGAGCACCAGTATACCGGCGACCTTCTCGGCGCACGAAGAGGCCGCGTCTTCGTGTGCTCACGCGCCTCGGGCTCCCTGGGGTTGCCTCTGAGTGTGGAGGCTGGTTCCAGAATCGCTGGCATGAGACTTGCTTTGCAGGCTACATCTGCAGGCGACAGATGTACGGACAAATAACCGGATGCCGGATATGCGGGAGCGAGTGGCTCGAGGTTCTCCTCGAATTGGGCACTCAGTTCCTGACGGGCGTGTTTCCGCGCAGTCCCGACGAGTCCCTCACGAAGGGGCCCCTGACGCTCGTGCGGTGCGACGAGTGTGGTTTGGTCCAGCTCCTCTACTCCTACGAGCGAACCGAGCTGTACGGCGCGCACTACGCGTATCGCTCGTCGTTGAACCGGACGATGGTCAACCATCTCGAAGCCAAGGCTCAGATGCTCATGCGGACCGTCGACCTACGCCCTGACGACGTGATCGTCGACGTCGGGAGCAACGACGGGACGTTGCTCTCGTTCTTTTCGGGTCGAAACCTCTGCCTCCTCGGCGTCGATCCGTCGGCCGCGCGGTGGCGCGGCGGCTATCCCGGCGACAGCCAACTGATCGCGGATTTCTTCTCGGCGGACCTTTACCGGTCCGCAATGGGCCAACGGAAGGCGCGGATCGTCACCTCGATCGCGATGTTCTACGATCTGGAGAGGCCGCTGGAGTTCGTCCGTGAGGTCGCCGACATCCTGGCCGACGACGGCATCTGGCATCTGGAACAGAGCTACCTGCCGTCGATGTTGCGGGCGAATGCCTACGACACGGTCTGCCACGAGCACGTCGAGTACTACGCCCTCGCGCAGATCAAGTGGCTGGCGGACAAGGCTGGCCTCACGATCTTGGACGTGGAGCGCAATGACGTCAACGGCGGGAGCTTCGCGGTGACGCTCGGGCGGGCGGGACGTCTCGCACCGGAGTGCCGGGCGCGGGTGACGCGTCTCTTGAGCGAGGAACGCCGCTCGGGCTTCGACTCGCTTCGGCCCTTCAAAGAGTTCCGCGATCGTGTCATGGCCCACAAGCGCGAGCTTCCTGAGCGCCTCCACGCGATCCGCGCCCGGGGCGAGAGCGTGTTGGGCTACGGCGCCTCCACGAAGGGCAATGTGATTCTCCAGTTCACCGACATCGACCGGGCCTTGCTCCCCGCGATCGCCGAGGTGAACGCGGACAAGTTCGGGTGCGTCACGCCCGGGACATGGATCCCCATCATCTCCGAGACGGAGGCCCGAGCGCGCAAGCCCGATTACTTCCTGGTGTTTCCGTGGCACTTCCGGTCCGGCCTCATCGAGCGGGAGGCGGCGTTCCTGGCGGCGGGCGGGAAGCTGATGTTTCCGCTCCCCTCGATCGAGGTCGTCTCGACGTCGCGGCGATGACACGGTCCCGCCTCCTCATCTTCGTGCCGACCTACAACGAGAACCACAACGTCGAGCGGCTCTGCGCGGAGCTCCGCGCGCTCTCGCTGGACGCGGACATTCTCTTCATCGACGATGGCTCTCCCGACGGCACCGGCGCGACGCTCGATCGGCTCGCGCGTGAGCACTCTCGCATCGCGGTGATCCATCGGGAGGGCAAGCTCGGCATTGGCAGCGCCCATCGTGCCGGCATCACCTACGCCTACGCGAAGCGGTACGACCTGCTCATCACCCTGGACGCGGATTTTTCGCACAGCCCGGCCGACATCCCCCGCCTGCTGGCCGCGCACGCCGCCGACGTGGACCTCGTGGTGGCCTCGCGCTATCTCGCGCGGGACAGCCTTCCCGGCTGGAGTCGCCGCCGCCTGTTCCTGACGCGGCTCGGGCATTTCCTGACGCGGGCGCTCCTTGGCATGCCCTACGATGCGAGCGGCGCGCTCCGGCTCTACGATCTCCGGCGGATCCCGCGTGAGCTCTTCGAGCTCGTGAACGCTCGCGCCTACGCGTTCTTCTTCGAGAGCCTCTTCATTCTCCATCGTAACGGCTGCCGTATCCGAGAGATCCCGATCGTGCTTCAGGCCCGGGTGTACGGAAGCTCCAAGCTCACGGCCCGGGAGGGCTTGCGGAGCGGGTGGTTTCTGCTGGAGCTGTTCGTCGCACGCCTGGCGAACCCCGGGTATTTCCTGCGATCCCGCCTGATTGACAAGCTGCGTCCCGAGCTGCGTGAGTCGCAGGGCTGGGACGAGTACTGGAGCGGGAAACGAACGGCGCTCGGCACCCTCTACGACCTCGTCGCCACCGTCTATCGCCAGGTGATCAGGCGCAACCTGCGCCGGTACGCGAAGAGATCGTTCGCCGAGGGCGCGCGCGTCCTCCACGCCGGATGCGGCAGCGGACAGGTGGACAGAGACCTCCATGAGCGAGTCCACGTGACCGCCGTCGACATCTCCGAGCGGGCGTTGAGGCTCTATGCCCGTAACAACCCGCGCGCGAGTCGGATCGAGCAGGCGAGCATCTTCGACCTGCCGTTCGAGGAGGGGGCGTTCGACGGAGTCTACAACCTCGGCGTGCTCGAGCATTTTCATCGGCAAGAGATCCGGGAGATCCTCGGCGAGTTCCATCGCGTCCTGAAGCCGTGTGGGAAGCTCCTGGTCTTCTGGCCGCACCGCCGGGGCTCCAGCGTCCTGTTCCTGCGGGCGCTGCGGCATCTCATCCGGGTGGTGTCGCGCCGGGAACCGAAGTTTCACCCCGACGAGATATCGCTGCTCGGCGCCCGCGACGAGGCCGAGGCGCTCCTGCTGGACGCCGGCTTCGCACTCCGCGAGTACTACTTCGGCGTCAGGGATTTGTTCGTTCAGGTCGTGATCGTCGCCGAGAAGCTGGAGAAGGACCCGACGGCGGCACTGTCGCTGCGGCCCGAGGGCGCGACCATCGCATGAGGCGCCCGGACGCCTATTCACCGAGGTAGGCTCGGCGAACGTCCGCGTTGCCGGAGAGCTCCGCCGCGGTCCCCGCGAGCGCGACGGAGCCGGTCTCGAGCACGTAGCCCCGGTGCGCGATCGACAGCGCCATCGCCGCGTTCTGCTCCACGAGCAGGATCGTCATCCCCTGGCCGTTGATGTCGGCGATCGCGTGGAAGATCTGCTCGACCAGGACCGGCGCGAGCCCCATGCTCGGCTCGTCCAGAAGAAGGAGCCTCGGGTTCGCCATCAGCGCGCGCGCAATCGCGAGCATCTGCTGCTCGCCGCCGGAGAGTGTCCCCGCAACCTGAGTGCGGCGCTCCTTGAGGCGCGGGAAAAGAGTGAAGACGCGCTCAAGGTCGGCGGCGATCCCCCCATCGGTCCTTCGATACGCGCCCATCATGAGGTTCTCGCGGACCGTAAGACGGTTGAAGATCCGCCGCCCCTCGGGCACGTGCGCCACACCCCTCCTGACGATCTCGTGCGGCGGCACGCCGACGAGCGGATCGGCCTCGAGCGTGATCGTGCCGCGCAGGGGACGGAGGAGGCCTGAGATGGTCTTGAGCGTGGTCGTCTTCCCGGCACCGTTGTTGCCGAGGATCGTGACGATCTCGCCGCGGCCGACCTCCAGCCCCACACCCTTGAGCGCCCGGATCTCGCCGTAGGCGACGTCGAGCGAATCGACCCTAAGCACGGCGCGTCCTCGCTGGACCGGAGCCGCGCGTGCCCAGGTAGGCCTCGATGACCCGCGCGTTGCTCTGGACCTCGCGCGGGGGCCCTTCGGCGATCTTCTCCCCGTGGTCCAGCACGGCCACTCGGTCGGACACCTCCATGACGACACGCATGTTGTGCTCGATCAGGATGATCGCGAGGCCGAGCTCAGCGACGAGCCCGCGCAGGAGACGCATGAGCGCGCCCGCCTCGCCCTGGGTCATCCCGGCGGTGGGCTCGTCGAGCAACAGCAGCGTGGGCTCGGACCCGAGCGCGCGGGCGAGCTCGAGGCGTCGCTGATCGCCGTAGGGCAGGTTGCGGGCCACGTCGTTGGCGTTCGCCTGGAGCCCGACGCGGTCGAGCAGCGCCACCGCGCGCGCCGCGAGCTCCCCTTCGGTCCGGCGAAAGCGCCGGCGATGCGAGAGGACGTCCCACAAGCCGAGCGCGACGCGCGTGTTCATCCCTACAAGGACGTTCTCGATCGCGGTCATGTTCGCAAAGAGCCGGATGTTCTGGAACGTCCGGCAGATTCCGAGCGCTGTGATCTGGTCGGGGCGCAGGCCGAGGAGCGGCTGCCCGCGGAACGTGACGCGGCCCTCGTCAGCGCCGTAGAGGCCTGTGAAGATGTTGAAGAGCGTCGTCTTCCCCGCCCCGTTCGGCCCGATGATCGACGAGATCCCCGTGTCGAGCGCGAAGTCCACCGCCGCCAGGGCGGTGAGGCCGCCGAACCGCTTGGTGACACCGAGCGCCTCGAAGCGGGCTGGCATCAGACCTGCTTCGCCAGCTCGCGCGCCCGGCGGCGCACGGGGAAGATCCCCTGCGGGCGGAAGATCATCATGAGGATGAGGATGACGCCGAAGATCATTCGCTCGTACTTCGCGGGCTCGAGCTGCGTCGGGAGGTCGGCGAGGTTGTAACCGAGGACCGTGACGCCCGCGTTCTTCAACTCGTTGAGCCAGAGCGAGAGCCCCTTCAGCACCTGGAGGTTGAGGACGGTCACGACCGTGGCGCCCAGTACGGCGCCCGGGATCGAGCCCATGCCGCCGAGGATGACCATCGCGAGCACGCCGATGGACTCGAGGAACGTGAACGACTCGGGGTTGATGAAGATCTGCTTCGCCGAGAAGACCACGCCCATCACGCCCGCGAAGGAGGCGCCGCACGCGAACGCGAGTAGCTTCGACCGCACGAGGGGGACACCCATCGCCTGCGCCGCGAGCTCGTCCTCGCGGATCGCCTCCCAGGCGCGGCCGATGTGCGAGTTCTCGAGTCGCCGGTTGACCAGGATGACGACGGCGACGATCAGGAGGACGAGGAAGTAGAACGCCTCGGAGTACGGCATGCCGAACGGCACGGGCGGCCGCCCGATCGGCGTGATCCCCTTGGGGCCGTTCGTGAGGTTGATCGGCTTGTCGAGGTTGTTGGCGAGGACGCGGATCACCTCGCCGAAGCCGAGCGTCACGATCGCCAGGTAGTCGCCGTGCAGGCGCAACACGGGGAGGCCGAGGAGGATCCCGGCGCCCGCCGCGACCATGAGACCGACGAACAAGAAGGCGTAGAACCACCACGCGGAGAGGGGGAAGGCGTTCCCGCCGAAGATGAGGTTGGCCTGCGGCGAACCGGGGATCGCCCACGAGTAGGCGCCCACGGCGAAGAAGGCGACGTAGCCGAGGTCGAGCAGCCCTGCGAGGCCGACGACGATGTTGAGACCGAGCGCGAGCGCGACGAAGATACCCACCTGGGTCGCCACCTCGAGGTAGTAGCCGTTGAAGAACCCGATGGTGGGCATGAGGACCAGGAGCGCCAGCCCGAGCAGAGTCACGCGCAGCCAGCTCGGGATCCGAGCGACGTACGCGAAGAGCAGCGACCCCTGGAAGAGCAAGAAGACGAGTACCGAGCGAGGGAAGACCGCGACGGCCCACGCCGAGACGCCGATCAGGCCGACCGCGAGGACCGCGTGGGTCACGCGCGCCCCCTCACCACCTCGCCGAGGAGCCCCTTGGGCCGGAAGATCAGGATCAGGATCAGGATCGAGAAGGCGAAGATGTCCTTGTACTCGGCACCGAACGCGCCTGCGGTGAGAAGCGACAGGTAGGAAGCGGCGAAGGCCTCGAGCAGGCCGAGCACGAGACCACCGAGCATCGCGCCGGGAATGTTGCCGATGCCGCCTAGCACGGCGGCAGTGAACGCCTTGAGCCCCGGGATGAAGCCCGAGTAGGGGTTGATCAGGCCGTACTGCACGCCGAAGAGGACGCCGGCGGCGCCGCCCATCGCCCCGCCGATGAGGAACGTGAGCGAGATGATCCGGTTGACGTCGATGCCCATGAGGCTGGCCGCCGCCTGATCCTCGGCCACGGCGCGGATCGCGGTGCCGATCGTGGTCCGGTTGACGATGACGTGCAGGACCCAGAGCATCGCGAGCGCGGCAGCGATCACCACGAGCGACTTCACCGGGACGTCGATCGTCTCCGTCAGCTCGAACCGGTAATTGAGTTGGTCCATCGTCGGGTAGACGAGATTGAAGGCATTACGCCAGATCGACTCGACGAGGCGGATCAGGTCCTGGAGGAAGAACGAGACGCCGATCGCCGAGATGAGCGGGATCAGACGGGGCGCCGTGCGCAGGGGCCGGTATGCGATCCGCTCCACCGTGACGGCGAGCGCGCCGCTGATCGCCATGCCCGCGACGAGGACGAAAAGGAGGACGAGCGGCCACGGCAGGGTGTCGAGGACTCCCGCCGACCGGAGGCTCAGGAGGATCTCGACCCCGACGAACGCGCCGACAATGAAGATCTCCGAATGGGCGAAGTTGATGAACTCGAGCACCCCGTAGACCATCGTGTAGCCCAGCGCGATCAGCGCGTACATGAAGCCCAGGATGATGCCGTCGAGGAGGACTTGCGGAAAGATGCCGAGGAGAAGCGGGTAGTCCATGAAGCGAGGACGGAGGGGATCAACGCGGCGGCAGGGGCTCCCGTTGAGGAGGGAGCCCTTGCCGCCGACGTCAGTCCAGCCCGACTACTTCTTTTCGGGCGGGCTGATGGTCAATTGCTTGACGATCTTGTTGTCGCCCCACTTCGCCGGGTCGTCGCTCACCACCTGCAGCACGAAGTAGAGGGCCTTTTTCCGGTCGCCCTTCGAGTCGAACTCGATGTCGCCGGTGATGCCGCTGTGCTTCGTCTTTCGGACCGCCGTCGCCACGTCTTCGCGGCTCACCTTGCCGCCCTTGACCGCGGCGTCGACGGCCTTGAGCGCGACGGTGGCCGCGTCGTAGGCCTCGGCAGCATACGGCTCGGGGTTCTTGCCGAACTTCTTCTTGAACTCCTCCACGAACGCCTTCGCCTTCGGCAGGACCGAGGCGGGGCCGGCCGCCGAGGTGTAGTCCATCCCCACCACAGCCTTGCCCGCGATCTTCGTCAGGTCGGAGGAGTCCATGCCGTCCGGGCCCAGGAACTTCGACCTCACGCCCTTCTCTCGGGCCTGCTTGAAGAACGGCGCGGCCTGGTCGTAGATGCCCCCAAAGTAGATCACGTCCGGGTTCTTGGCCTTGATGGGCGTAATGATGGGGTCGAAGTTCGACTTCTCCTCGGTGCCCTCGAAGCCGAGGACCTTGATACCTTTCTTCTCCGCGTCGGTTTTGAAGAACTCGGCGACGCCCTGGCCGTACTGTGTCTTGTCGTGGATGACGTAGACCGACTTGGCCTTCATCGTGGCGTGGGCGAATTCGGAGCCCACCACGCCCTGGACGTCGTCTCGGCCGCACACCCGGTTGACGTTCAGATAGCCGCGGTCGGTGACGACTGGATTGGTGTTGGCCGGCGAGATCATTACGAGGCTGACTTCCTTGTAGACCTCGGACGAGGGGATGGCGACGCCGGAGTTGAGGTGGCCAATGACGGCCAGGATGTCCTTGTCGGCGATGATGTTCTTCGCGTTGGCCACGCCCACGTCCGGCTTCGCCTGGTCGTCGTAGGGCACGAGCGCGACCTTGTAACCCATCTTCTCAAGGTTGCCCTTGAACTTCTCAACCGCGAGCTGGGCGCCGAGCTTGATGCCCTCACCGAGGGCCGCCTGACCGCCACTGAGCGGGCTCTGGGTGGCGATCTTGATCGTGCCCTTGCTGCCCTGGGCTTCCAGGTTCGACGCAGCCGGCAGCGCCACCAGGCCGAGAACGGCCAGGAGAGCGAGTGTGAGATGGACAGGGTTGCGGATCATCGGGGCCCCTCCTCAGTCCTCGAGTCGGCGTGACTGGTGCGCCGGTATTATAGCGGTCGGCCGCCGAGGGTCAAGTCACGCGCCGCGTGGATCGCCTCGAGCAGCCGGCGCGTCGCGGCGGCGGGATCGGCCGCGCCGCACACGGCCGAGATGACCGCGACGCCGTCGGCGCCCGCGCGGATCACCGGCGCGACGTTGTCGGGGGTGATCCCGCCGATTCCGATGATGGGCAGCGCGGTCTCCGGGCGGATCGTCCGCACGAGCTCAGGGCCGACGAGCTGGAAGTCGGGCTTGGTGCTCGAGGGGAACATCGAGCCGACCGCGATGTAGCCCGCGCCGTCGTCGCGCGCCTCGCGGGCCTGCGCGAGACTGTGGGTTGAGCGGCCGAGGATCATGCCCGACCGGAGCAGGGGGCGTGCGGCGCGCGGCGGCAGGTCGTCCTGGCCCAGGTGGACGCCGTCCGCGTCGACGGCCAGGGCGAGGTCGACGCGGTCGTTCACGATGAAGGTCGCGCCCGCACGCCGGCAGCGCTCGCGCAGCCGCTCGGCCACCGGCAGGAGCCGGCCGGCCGGCCACTCCTTCTCCCGGAGCTGAATCATGCGGCAGCCGCCGGCGAGTGCCTCGTCCAGGATCGCCTCGAGGTCTCGCTCCCGCGCCGCGGCGCGGTCGAGGATGACGTAGAGCGACGGGTCCATCAGCCGCGAAGCCGCTCGGTATCGACGCTGGTGAAACGGCCCTCCAGGAACGCGGGGTCGTTCAGGACCTTGAGGTGGAACGGGATCGACGTCTTCACACCCTCCACGACGGTCTCGGCGAGCGCCCGGCGCATTCGGCCGATCGCTTCGGCGCGGTCCGCCCCGCGGACGATGACCTTCGCGAGCAGCGAGTCGTAGAACGGCGGCACCGAGTAGGGCGCCATGAGATGGCTGTCCACGCGGACGTTGAAGCCGCCCGGCGGCACCCACGCCGTGATGCGGCCCGCGCTCGGAGCAAACGTCTCGGGATCCTCGGCGTTGATCCGGCACTCGATGGCGTGGCCCTCGAAGCGCACGGCGTCCTGGCGGTACCCGAGCCCCTCGCCGTCGGCGATGCGGATCTGTTCGCGCACCAGGTCGATGCCCGTGACCATCTCGGTGACGGGGTGCTCGACCTGGATACGCGTGTTCATCTCGATGAAGTAGTGGCGCCCCTCGGCGTCCACGATGAACTCCACGGTCCCCGCGCTCATGTAGTTGACCGCCGCCGCCACGGTCAGCGCCGCGCGGTGGAGGCCGGCGCGCGTCTCGGCGCCGAGGTTGGGCGCCGGCGACTCCTCGAGGAGCTTCTGGTGGCGGCGCTGCACGGAGCACTCGCGTTCGCCCAGATGGACGCGGATCCCGTTCTTGTCGCCGAGCACCTGCACCTCGACGTGCCGCGCCCGCTCGACGAACTTCTCGCAGTAAATCTCCTGGGAGCCGAACGCCGACCCCGCCTCCGCCTGGCAGGCGTCGAAGGCCTGGGCGGCGTCCTCGCGCCGCCGCACGATGCGCATGCCGCGCCCGCCCCCGCCGGCCGCGGCCTTGAAGATGATCGGGTAGCCGATCCGGTCTGCGACATCGACCGCCTCCGCCGCATCCTTCAGCGGCAGCTCGCTGCCGGGCACCACGGCGACGCCGGCCTGATTCGCCAGCTGGCGCGCCTGCGCCTTGTCGCCCATGAGCCGGATCGCCTCGGGCGAGGGCCCGATGAACGTGATCGAGCAGGCGCGACACACCTCGGCGAACGCGGCGTTTTCGGCGAGGAACCCGTACCCGGGGTGGATCGCCTCGCTGTCCGTGACCGCCGCCGCCGAGATGATCGCGGGGATGTTGAGGTAGGAGAGGCGCGCCACGTCGGGCCCGACGCAGATCGACTCGTCGGCGAGCCTCACCGGGAGCGAATCGGTATCCGCCTTCGAGTGGGCGACGACGGTGCGGATGCCGAGCTCGCGGCAGGTGCGGATGATCCGCAGCGCGATCTCGCCCCGGTTCGCGATGAGGATCTTATGGAACATTTATACAGGGCGCGTGCCCCCGGCGCGCGATCCCAGTTCGAGTCAACCTACCCTCCGAGGAGGCGGCGCCATTGGGATTCGATCTCAGCCATGCGCAGCCCGTACACCCGGAGCGTCGCGTCGTCGATGGCGTCGCCCGCGGCCAGCCGGTCCAGCAGCTCGCGCATCGTCTCTGTGCCACCGCGGTCGAGGAGGTCGTGCACGATCCAAAGCGCCAGGTCGTAGCCCGTCCGCGCGCGCAGGGGATCGGGGTCGGCGACGAGAGCCTCGATCCCCGCCAGCGTGACGCTGCCCGGCACGCGCAGCATCGGGTCGACCGCCGCGCCCTCCAGCGCCTGCGCCAGCCCTTCGTGAAGCCAGCGGGGCGCTCGGCCGCGCGAGAGGTGGTGGACGGCGGCGTGCGCGTACTCGTGGACGATCAACCGCTCGAGCTGCGCCGCGGGCGGGAGCGTCTGGCCGAGCGGCAGCCGGATTCTCCCGTCGAAGAGCCCCGTGGCCCAGCCGTGGACCCGCGTCACGTCCCGGAACTGCCGGTGCTCGTACAGGACCACCGTCAGCGGCTCGCGCGGCTCCCAGTGGAGCGCCCGGCCGACGCGCTCGGCGGCGACCTCGAGAAGGCCCAGGATCGTCCGCCGCGCGTCTTCGCCCGGGGCGCCGCGGTACTTGAGCACGAAGCGCGGCGTGACATCGCGGTGGAAGCCCGCCTCGGCGCGCCACTCGCGCGCGATCTTCTCGAGCAGACGCAGCGCCTCCGCGTGAGCCGGCTCGCGCTCGAGGACGGCCTCGAGACGGGCGATCGCGCGCGACGGATCCTCGCGGTAGTCGTAGAGGTGGGCGAGGAGGAGGAGGACCTCGGGGTCGAACTCGGCGCGAACGGCGCGCTCGAGCGGGCCGAACGCGTCGTCGGGACGCCCTGCGTGGACGGCCGCGAGCCCGAGCCCCTTGAGGAGCGACGTCGACTCGGGTGTTTCGGCGAGGCCCTGGCGGAAGAGCAGGAGCGCCTCGTCGGGCCGGCCCTCGCGTAGCGCGTGCCAGCCCCAGCCCTCGAAGCAGCTGCCGACGTCCGTACGCAGCGCCGTGCTCGCAGGATCGTCATCGGCCGCGCGGCTGAAACGCTCGCAGGCCCGCGGGAACTGCCCGGAGGCGTAGAGTCGGATGGCCTCCTCGGTGAGCGCCCGCGAGTCGCGCGCTGCGACGAGCGCCGCGGGCCGCCCGCCGTCGGGGACCTCGTGGCGACGCTCCGCGCGCCAGCCGAGGGCGAGCGTGCCGAGGCCCAGGGCCAGGAGGGCGAGGAGGGCGAGGGGACGGGCGGGACCCATTCGCTCCACGCGGGCCGCTCAGTGCGCGGGATCGATCAGGAACAGCGGCTGGCCGTACTCGACCGCGTGTCCGTTCTCGACGAAGATCTTCACGATCCGACCGCTCGCTTTCGACTCGATCTCGTTCATCAGCTTCATCGCTTCGATGATGCAGAGGATCTGGCCTTCCTTGACGACGTCGCCCTCGTTGACGTACGGCTGGGCGGTCGGGGATGCGGCGCGATAAAAGGTGCCGACCATCGGCGCCTCCACCGTGACCATCCCCGACGGGACGACGTCGGTGACGAGGGGAGCCGCCGCGCTTTCAACGGGCGCCGCGGGTGCCTGAGCCATGTGCACCGGCGTGGCGGTGGGCCGCTGAACGCGGACCCTCACGTCGCCCCACGCCACCTCGATCTCGGCGAGGCCGAGATCCCGGAGCGCCGCGCCCAGCTGGCGGACCAGCGCGACCACGGTCTGCTGGCTCGTGTCGGCACGCGGACGACCGCTGGCCATCACGTGGCCGCCGTCGCAACGCGGCCGAGATACTCGCCGGTACGCGTGTCCACCTTGACGATGTCGCCCTCGTTGAGGAAGAGTGGGACCAGGATGACGGCGCCCGTCTCGAGCGTCGCGGGCTTCGTCCCGCCCTGCGCCGTGTCGCCGCGGACGCCGGGGTCCGTCTTGGCGATCGCGAGCTCGACGAAGTTCGGGAGCTCGACCGCCACCGGCCGGCCCTCGATGTAGAGCACGTCCACCTCGGTGTTCTCCCTGAGCCAGTCGCGGGCGTCTCCGACCTCGTGGGGCGAGAGCGAGACCTGCTCGTAGGTTTCCACATCCATGAAGTGGTAGCGGTCGTCCTTGTAGAGGAACTGCATGTGTGTCTCCGCGAAGTCGACCAGCTCCACCTTCTCGCCCGAGCGGAAGGTGTTGTCGATCACCTTCCCGAGGGTCATGTGCTTGAGCTTGGTGCGGACGAACGCGCCGCCCTTCCCGGGCTTCACGTGCTGGAAGTCCACGATCGTGTACGGGTTGCCATCGAAGACGATGCGCAACCCCTTCCTGAACTCCGCCGTCGACACCTGCATCGCGCTCTAGCCTTTTCGCCGCTGACGAGCGTGGAGCGTCGTCTCCAGGCGCTCGCGCGCTTCGTGATTGTCGGGATCCTTCCGGAGGATTCGGGTGAACGCCTGGGCGGCCTCCTCGACGCAGCCCTGTTCGAGACAGAGGGTGCCGAAGGCGATCGTCGCGAACGTCTCGTCGGCGAGCACGCGCTGGAGCCCGCTTGCCTCGCCTGCGGACGGCGTCGTCGCGTGGAGCAGGCCGAGCAGCGAGCGTGAGTCGCGGTCGCCGGGGTCGAGCCTCACGGCCGCTTCCAGGTGCGTCACCGCCCGGTCGATGTGACCCAGGCGGCGGTGGATCTCCGCCGCGAGGCGGTGGCACTGGAGATCGTTCGGGTTCACCTCGAGAATCGCTTCGATCTCTGCGAGCGCCGGCTCCAGCTGTCCCTCGGCGGCGAGCGCCTTCACGAGAATCAGGCGCGCCGTCGTGTAGTGGGGGTACCGAAGGAGCCCGTTCCGGCAGACTGCCACGGCCTGGCGCGTCCGCCCGGCCTTCCGGTAGAGATCGGCGAGCTGCGCGAAGGCGAGGGACGCCGGGTCGCGGGCCAGGCGCTCTTCGTGCCGGCGGATCGCGGCAGCGAGCGCGGGATCGTCCACGGACATGTCGAATCGGTTATACGGAGCGCGGGTTTGCATTGTCAACATGATCTAGGGTCCGAGCTCCCGGAGGGCGGCGCGGATGAGGTCCGGGGACACGTCGTACGCCAGCTGGAAGGCCCCGATCCTCGGCGCCAGCACGAAGGGCACGCGGCCGTCGCGCGCCTTCTTGTCCCTGGTGATCGCCGCCAGAACCTCATCGGCATCGATGGCTGGCGCGCGGACGGGGAGGCCGACGGACGCGAGGAGCCGCTCCTGCCGTGCGACCGTTTCGTCGGACCCGATGCCGAGCCGCCGCGCGAGGCGCGCCTCGGCGACGATGCCGAGGGCCACCGCTTCGCCGTGAGCGAAGCGCGCGTAGCCGGTCACCGCCTCGAGGGCGTGGCCGATCGTGTGGCCGTAGTTGAGGACGTGCCGCAGCTCGCTCTCGCGCTCGTCGCGCTCGACGATCCCGGCCTTGAGGCGGCAGGAGCCGCCGATGATGCGCTCGACGACGGGGAGGTCGCGGGCGCAGAGCGCCGCGGCGTCGCGCTCCACCTCGGCGAAGTAGGCGGCGTCGAGCACGATCCCGTGCTTGACGATCTCGGCGAGCCCCGAGCTGAACTCGCGCTGCGACAACGTGCGCGTGGTGGTGGGATCGCAGAGGACGAGGCGCGGCTGGTGGAAGGCGCCGATCAGATTCTTCGCCGTCGGGTGGTTGATCGCCGTTTTGCCCCCGCTCGAGGCATCGACCATGGCGAGGACGGTGGTGGGGAGCTGGACGATGTTGACGCCGCGCATGTAGGTCGCCGCGACGAACCCCGCGACGTCCCCCACCGCGCCCCCGCCGAGGGCGAGCACCGTGGACGTGCGGTCGAGCCCGGCGGCGAGCAGCGCGTCCCAGCAGCGCTCGGCCACCGCGAGCGTTTTCGCGGCCTCGCCCGCGGGCACCTCGACCGTCGTCACCGTGAAGCCCGCGCTCTCGAGGCTCCGCCCGACGGCCTTGCCGTAGAGGCGCAGGATCGCCGCGTCGCTGACGAGCGCCGTTCGCGAGCCCACGCGAAGCTCCGCGAGGCGAGCGCCCACGGTGTCGAGCGCGCCGGACTCGACGATGATGCGATACGACCGACTGCCGAGGTTGACGGGAATAATCATCACGCCTCAGGAGATCGAGGCTACCAGCTTTTCAGGCTGTCTAGATAGGCGTCGTAGTTGCGGCGGATCTCCTGGATGCTGTCGCCCCCGAATTTCTCGAGGAATGCGTCGGAGAGAACGATGGCCATCATGGCCTCGCCGACGACGCCGGCGGCGGGCACGGCGCAGACGTCGCTCCGCTCGACGACCGCGTCCACCGCCTCCTTCGTGGCGAGGTCCACCGACTTGAGCGGCGTGCGGAGGGTCGAGAGCGGCTTCATCGCGGCCCGGACGACGACCGGCTGGCCGTTCGTCACTCCGCCCTCCAGGCCGCCGGCGTTGTTCGTCTTGCGCTTGAACCCGCTCTCGGCGTCGAAGAGGATCTCGTCGTGGACGGCCGAGCCCGGGCGTCGCGCGGTTTCGAATCCGAGGCCCAGCTCGCAGCCCTTGATCGCCTGGATCGAGCAGAAGGCCTGCGCCAGCCGGCCGTCGAGCCGGCGGTCCCACTGCACGTAGGAGCCGAGCCCCACAGGACAGCCGAGGGCGACCACCTCGAACACGCCGCCGAGCGTGTCGCCCTTCTCCTTGGCCGCGTCGATCGCGGCGATCATCGCGGCCGCGGCGGCCGGATCGGCGCAGCGGACTTCCGAGGCCTCGGCGCGCCGGGCGAGCTCGTCCCACGTGACGTCGAGGTCCGCGGCGATGCGGACGCCGCCGATCTCGGTGACGTGGCTCAGGATCGTGACACCGAACTCGGCGAGCAACCGCTTGGCCACGCCCGCCACCGCCACGCGCGCGGTGGTCTCGCGCGCGCTCGAGCGCTCGAGGACGTTGCGGATGTCGCGATGGCCGTACTTCATGGCGCCGGCGAGGTCCGCGTGGCCCGGCCGCGGCCGCGTGACCTGCTTCTGCGCGGCGCCCGGCTCGGGAGCGCCGACCGCCATCGTGGATTTCCAGTTCTCCCAGTCGCGGTTGGCGATCTGGAGCGTGATTGGGCTGCCGAGCGTCGAACCCCACCGGACGCCGGAGAGAATGCGGACCTGATCGCGCTCGATCTTCATCCGCCCGCCGCGCCCGTAGCCGCGCTGGCGGCGCGCGAGGTCCTCGTTGATCTGGCTCTCGGTGAGCGGCAGGCCGGCCGGGACGCCGTCGATGACCGCGACCAGGGCCTCGCCGTGGGATTCGCCCGCGGTGAGGAACCGGAACGCCCCAGCCATCACCTTTTCGGTTGCTCGGCCGGGGGCGCCTGGACCACGTCGAGCTTCAGGACGTAGGGCGTGATGAACACCACCAGCTCGCGGTTCGGGTCGGTTGTCCTGGACTTCGATCGGAAGAGGAGTCCGAGCACCGGGATGTCGCCGAAGAACGGCACCTTCGAGACGGACTCGGCCACGTCCCGCTGGCGGATGCCGCCGATCGCCAGGGTCTCGCCTTCTTTGACGACGACCTGCGTCGTGGCCGAGCGCCTGTTGATGCTCGGCACGGTGCCTCCCGTCGTCGGGACGAGCGCGCCCTGAGAGTTGTTCTCGACGTTGACGACCATCTTGACCCTGGTGATCTCCCCCGACTCCTTGATGACCGTCGGGGTCACCTCGAGCTTGAGCAGGGCCTCCTTGAACTGGACCTGCGTGCCTGCCGAGCTGACCGTGGCGTACGGGATCTCGGCGCCGAGCGAGATCGTGGCCTTGGCGTTCTCCGTGGTCACGACCTCGGGCTTCGAGAGCGACGTGGTCTTGTTCTCCGCCTCGAGGGCGTCGAGGACGAGGTTGATGTTGAGCTTCCGGCTGATGAGCCCGAAGGCGATGCTCGCGGGCGTACCGAAGGTTCCGGGGAGGATCGGGAAGTTGACGATGTTGCCGCCCAGCGGCAGCCCAGTCGTCCCGCTCACAGGCAGGAAGGTGCCGCCCGCCGGCGTCTGCCCGGGAAGAAAGCCGGGGTTGTTCGCGGGGTCGCTGAAGAAGACGGGAGGGATGCCACCTGTCGGGGCGATGATCGGGGGGATCGTGGCGGCCGTGTTGTGCTGACCCGAGACGCCTTGGCCGACCAGGACGTCGCCGCCCGTGGTGAGCCGGCGCAGCGCCGCGCCGCCCCACGAGACGCCGAGGGCGAAGAAGTCGGTGCGGTTCAGCTCGTTCAGGCGCGCCTCGATTTTCACTTGAGGCAGCGGGATGTCGAGCTTCTCGCGGATGAGCTTCTTGATCCGCTCGAGGTCCGCCTCGTAGTGGCGGATGAAGATCGAGTTCGTCGGCTTGTGGGCCCTGATCGTGATGCCCTTGGCCAGGATCTCGGCCGTGGGCGTGGGCGTGGGCGCAGGCGCCCCTGGCGCTTGCGCGGTCCCGTAGAGTGCCGAGAACGGCGGCGCGGCGATCGGCGGCGGCCCGCTCGGCACGGTGGGCGCGATGCCGGCGGGCAGCTGGCCGAGGATCCCCAGGAGGGTCTTCTCGATGTCCTCAGGGTCCGCGTAGGCGAGGCGGATCGTCTCTTCCTTCAGCGGGCCGCGGGCCTTTAACTGGGCCAGCTCGAGCTCGACAGCGCGCTCCCTGGCGATCGCCTCCTGCTCCTTGAGCTTGGCCTCGGCGGCCTTCGCGCGGATCTCCGTCTCCGCTTTCAGCTTCGACTCCTCGACGCGTGCCTGCGCCTCGCGCTCCTTGAGGAGCTGATCGTTGGAAACGATGCGGATGACGCCGTCCTTCTCGATCTTCTGGAGCCCCCGGGTGTCGAGGATCGTCTGGAAGGCGAGATCCCACGGCACGTTACGCAGCGAGATCGACATCTTGCCCTTGACGTCGTCGCCGATCACGATGTTCTTGGTGCTCTCTGCCGCCAGGATGCGCAGGAGGTTGACGACGTCGGCGTCCTTGAAGTCGAACGAGATGAGCCGCGAGCCATTCGACGGCCGCTCGGGCGCCGCCGGCGCTGCCTGGGCGGGCGGCGCTTGGGCGATGCGGGCCGGCCCCGGTCTGGGCACGGCGGCATCCGTCCTGGCGGGCGCGGCCGCCGTCGCGGGCGGGGCGCCCGCGTTCATGGCCATCGCGCGGCTGGCGCCGGGCGCGGTCGGAATGACGATCGCGAGACCGTCTTCGTCTTCGCGGATCGCGTACCCGACGTCGTGGGTCAGGTCGAAGACGATGCGCGTGACGCCCTTCCGGTACTGGCTGCCGCGAATCTGCGCGACCGGGTCGATGCCGACGGTCAGGGGGATCCTGCGCCACGCGTACACCGTGTCCTCGAGGTCGATGACGAGGCGCCGCGGCGAGGCGATCAGCTCGGCGTGGTACTTCGGCTCCGTCGAGGTCTTCACGAAAATGTTGAGGGCGTCGGGCTGCGAGGTCACCGTCACGTCGAGGAGAACGCCCTGGGCCGCAGCCGGTGCCGCCGGCACGAGCAGGACGGCCGCCGCACTTATCGCGACCAGCACGGTGGGGATCCGTCGTCCAGCTGTCATTTATAGTCCGTTGCCAGTCTGAGGACGACGCGGTCTGTCTGTGAGCCGGGCTGCGGCGCCACCTGGAACACCACGCTGTCGGTGCCAATCTCCAGCAGGCGGCCGTCCCCGAGCGTGTCTCCGGCTTTGAGGATGTATCCGATGCCCTCCGGTGTCTCGACCAGCGCGAGCGTTCCACGACCGCTACGCACGATGCCGGTCAGCTTGGCGGTGGTCACCAGACTTCCCCCTCCTCCGGCGCCCAGAGCCGCGTCCAGAGCTTCGAACGGATCACGGCGCCCCTTGGCTTCGTATTTCGGCACCTCCGCCTCGGGCACCGGCGGCACGGCGGGCAACAGCGGGCCGGCGGCCGCGCCGGCGGCCGGCGGATTCGCCGGAGGCGCCGGAGCCGGAGTGCCACTGCACGCGGCGAGCACTGTCACGAGACTCGCCGAGACGACTCTTCCGGCCGCGCGTATCGCCCGGGCCCTCAGCGCGGCGCCTTCGGCGCCGGCGGCGAGCCGACCGGCCGGTACGTGTAGGTCACCAACGTAATCTCGGCGCGCATTGGGTTCTTCGGCTTGTTCTGACCGCTGAGCTTCATCTCCCTCACCGAGACGACCCGCGGGAGCCTCGCGACGCGCTCGAGGAAGTCGCCGAACTGGTGATAGGAGCCCTCGGCGTTCACCGTGATCGGAACCTCCACATAGTAGTCCTTGGTCACCCCCTCCTTGGGCTGGAAGAGCGACACGCCAAGGCCCGCCTGGATCCCCGCGTCCGACATCGTCCGGTAGAACGTCGGCATCTCCCGCTCGGTCGGCAGCTTGTCCTTCAAGGTGTTGACCTTCGACTCGAGCGCGGCCACCTCGACGCGGAAGCGGACAAGGTCGGCAGCGATCCTCCGGGCCTGGGCGAGTTCGCGCTGAAGCGACTCGTTTTGCGTCCTGAGCTGATCGACCTTGATCTCCAGCGGGGAGAGGACCAGGAAGTACGCCGCTGCGACGATGGTCGCGAGCCCCAGGACACCCAGCACGATCTTCTGGGGCTTGGGTGCGTTGACGATCGGGTCGAAGATCGGAGGGAGCACCATGTCAGCCCTCGAAGCGGCAGGTGACCTCGAAGGTCACCAGGCCCGTGGCCTTGCTGAGATCGTGGCGGGAGATCACGATGTCTATTTCTTTGAACTTGCCGGAGCTCTTGAGGTTCTGCATGAAGTCCGAGACCGCCGTGGTCGAGAAGGCCGAGCCGTTCACCTTCAGCCTGAAGTCCTCATGCGTCTCGAACCCCGTGATCCATAGGTCCCTCGGGATCACGCTGGCAAACGCGTCCACCAGGGCGATCTGTCTCCCCTGGCCCTTGATGAGCTCCTCGAGGACCGCCACCCGCCTCCGAAGCTGGTCGGCCTGGGCCTTCAACTGATTGACCTGACCGATCGTCACCTTGAGTTGCTCGAGCTCCTGCTGGCCCACGGCGATTTGGGCGGTAAGTCTCCTCCCCTCGTTGGCGAGCAGCAACCAGTAGGCGGTGACCCCGACGATCGCGATCACGTAGACGAGGCCGAAGAGCACGCCCAGGTTGAAGCTCGGCAGGCTGAACGCGGGGAGGCCGGGGAAGCCGAAGCCCCGCCGCCGCTTTGCCTCGGGCGCGAGATTGATCCGGATCATTCGTCCTTGTCTCCCGGCCGCCTGAGCCCGAGTCCCACGGCGACGGCGAGCGCTGGTCCGGCAGCGTTGACTTCCTCCCCGTAGGCGGGGCCGACCTCGACCCTCGCGAACGGTCGCGCGAGCACGACGGGAATGCCCCAGTTCGACGCCAGGTAGTCGTTCAGCCCGGGGAGCAGGGAGCAGCCGCCCGCGAGCACGATCCTCCCGATGCGCTCGGACTCCGCGGTGGAGGCGAAGTAATCGAACGTGCGCTGGACCTCGAGCGAGAGCTCGCGCGACACCGCCTCGAGCGCCGGGACCACGGCCTCCCACCGCACGCCGACGTCGCGGCCGAGCTTGGCCGCCTCCGCCTGCTCGAAGGGGATCTTGAGCTGCTGGGCGATCGCCTGCGTGTAGTTGTTACCGCCGAAGGGGATGTCGCGGGCGAAGATGGTGGCGCCGCCCCGGACGACGTTGGTCTTCATGGTCGAGGCCCCGATGTCGATCAGGGCGACGGCCTCACCGCGCTCTTCCGGAAAATTGAGCTCGAACTGGTTGGCGAGCGCAAAGCCGTCCACGTCCACGATGGACGGCTCGAACCCTGCCTCGGAGACGACGGAGACATATTCGAGCACTTTGGATTTCTTGACAGCGACCAGGATGACGTCCATCACGCCGCCCTGCCGGCCGATGGTGTGGTAGTCGAGAAAGACCTCGTCGATCGCGAACGGGATGTGGTGCTCGGCTTCGAGCTGCACCACGTCGTGCACTTCCTTGGCCGGGACCTCCGGGATCTGCACCTTCTTGATGATCAGTTCCCGACCACAGATCGCGATCGCGCTCTCCGTGGCCTTGATGCCCGACTTGGAAACCGCGCTCCTGATCGCCTCGATGACGGTGCGAGAATCCTTGATGGTGCCGTCCGCGATCGCGTCAGGGGGCAGCGAGGCCGTGCCGAGCGCGGCAAGCTTGTGTGATCCTCCGACCTCGCGCAGCTGGAGAGCCTTCACCGAGCTCGATCCGATGTCGAGGGCGAAAACGTCCGAGGTCCTGCCGAAGAACGGCATCTTAAACACGCTTTTTCCCTGGTGAATAAACAGTATAGGCGTCATAACCGAACAGGCCAATATTTTCCCACGCACTAGACTTGGCGTCTCGGGAGCGTCGACGCCCCCACAGGTCGGACCACAGTCGACCTCGGGGGTCTCTAGAACTCTCGCCAGCCGGATATCGTGTAAAAGACGCGCCTGGTGGGCTCTGACGACCCCTCTGCCACGCGCCGTACGACAACCTCGATCGTCCGGGTTGTGGTATTGAAGGTGCCGGCCGATCTCACGGTCATGCCGTCAGCGGCCTGACGGTCGTTCCGGATGCTCACGACATAGGTTCCCTCGGCTGGCGTGAGCCCTGGAAGCGCGGCCCCATCCAGCGAGGGCAGGACGACCCACGACGCGTCCGCGGTCGCGAGGAGCGCGTTCCATGCCCCGTCGCCGGCGGCGGCCAGCAGGCCGTAGCCGAGCTCGATCCCGGCTTCGGTCAGCCAGCGCGCCCGCGACGCGTCGTGGAGGTTCCGCGAGATCCGCGGCTCGAGCGCGCTCGAGGCGAGGAGCGCGAGCGAGAGCCCGCTCAGCGTCAGGAGGACCATGAGCGCGAGGATGAGGGCGATGCCCCGCTCATCGCCCAGGCGCTGCACGGAAGGTGTCATGCCGCGGCCTCACGTTCGGGGGACGAAGACGGTGACCAGGTCTACGCGCCGCTCCTGATCCGGTCCGCCGCCACCCGAGACCGGCCTGTAGCGTACGATCACCCGGACCTGCTTGCATGTGGCCGTCGAGGGCGCCCCCGTCGAGCACTCCCGTCCGACGCGATCCGCGACGACCGTCTCGCGGCGATAGGGTGTCGCGTTGACGATCGTGCCGTAGGCCTCCACGGCGGTGCCGGCCAGCAGGAGCGTGCTCGACCAGTCCTCGAGCGCCGCACTCTTGAGGAGCTCGAGGCGCTGCTCGGCGAGGAAGATGGCCGCCGTCTCCCCGCGGCCGACCTCGACGCCGCTCGTCGCCTGCTGTAGCCCAGCGGCAACGGCGACGATCCCGACCGACAGGACGAGCGTCGCGACGAGGATTTCAGCCAGGGTGAAGCCGTGCGCGTCGCTCACTGGATGCTCACGCGGCCGGAGGCCGCGACGACCACGCTTCGCGTCCCGCCGTCGGCAGGGCTGACGACGGTGTAGCGGCCCGCAGGCGACGCCGCGCCGAGGCCCGTGAAGAGGACGCTCGCGCCCACGGCGCTCACGACGAGCCCGCTCGCGAGACGGACCGGCGCCACCCCGGGCAGCGGGACCCCGCTGCATGCGCCGGCGCCCGTGCCCTCGAACCGCACGTCGGAACCGACGACGGCGATACAGACGGGCGCGTTGCGCGAGATTGCGAGCTGTCTGCCGAGGTTGATGGCGGTCGCCAGCTCCTCGGAGGCGGCCCGGAGCGTCGCCGCGCGCCGGAAGGCGACGAGCGACGGCGCCGAGACCGCCGTGACGACAGCGACCAGCGCGAGGGTGACCGCGAGCTCGGCGAGGCCGAAGCCGGCCGCGCTCAGCCGCCGAATCCGCTCAGATACCACGCCACCACCTTCTCCCCCCAGAAAAGGCCGGTGGCTCCACCGAGTGCAAGGAAAGGACCAAAGGGGATCGGGTCCTTGCGTCCGCGCAGCCCTGTCGCCAGCAGCACGATCGCGAGGACGCCACCCACAGTGACGGCGACAAAGAGTGAAAAGAACAGCGCCCGCCAGCCAAGAAAAGCGCCCAGCATTGCGCCGAGTTTCGCGTCGCCGAGGCCCATACCCTCCTCGCGGAAGACGAGCGCGTAGCCGAGGATGATGGCGACGAATACCCCGCCACCGACGAGCACGCCGATCACGGCATCGCGCCACGAGACGGCGCCGGTGCCCAGGTTGGCGAGCACTCCTGCCACGATTCCGGGCAGCGTGATCGCGTTCGGGATGATCTGGAGCTGGAGGTCAATGGCGGTGATCGCGATGAGCGCTGCGAGGAGCGCCGCCGCGACGACGAAGCGCGCCGTCGGGCCGAACGCGGCGTATGCGGTCAGGAACGCCGCGCCCGTCAGCGCTTCGACGACCGGATACCGCCAGGAGATCGACATCGCGCAGGCGCGGCAGCGGCCGCGGAGGAGCGCGAACGAGAGGAGCGGGAGGTTGTCGTACCATGCGATCGGCGTACCGCAGCGCGGACACGCCGAGCGGGGGCGCCAGAGGCTCCGGCGCTCGGGCAGGCGCGCGATCACCACGTTCAGGAAGCTGCCGACGACCAGGCCGAGGAGGCAGACGGCGCCGAGCGCCACGGCGGGCGTAGCCTCCGCGAGCGCGCGCAGCATCACCTCACCACGTCGTGAGCAGCGCGGGGCCGAGTTGCCTCGCCAGCGGGGGGCTCCACATCCCGAGGATCCCGTGCGCGGTGCGGGCGGCGTCGGGCTGGCCGGTCTCGAGAAAGACCCCGACCAACCCGTACCACGCCTGGGGCGTGTCGAACTTCAGCGCGATCGTGTGACGGAACTGTTTCAAAGCGTCATCCCGCCGGCCGAGCTCGGCGAGCGCGTAGCCGAGGTTCGTATTGGCGGAGACGTACTCGGGCTTGACCTTGAGCGCGCGCTGAATCTGCACGAGCGCCTCTTCGGGGCGGTGCATGATCAGCAGCGCCACGGCAAGATTGGTCAGCGCGTCGACGTCGCTCGGGACGCGCTTGAGATACGTCTTGTAGGCCTCGGCGGCCTTCGGGTGGTTGCCCGAGGCTCCGTAGACGAAGCCCATGTGGTAATGGTTCAGCGCCATATCCGGTCGAAGCTTCAGCGCCCGCTCGAAATGCTCCCTGGCGGGAACGTACAGCCCCCGGTTGCCGAAATCGATCCCGAGATTGCTGTGGCAGATGACACAGTCGGGTTCGGCGTCGAGGGCGAACCTCCAGAGTGTTTCCGTATCGTGCCAGATCTGAACCTGGTTGAATGTAAGGACGCCGAGGCCGACGAGCCACGCGACGCCTGCCACGCCGAGGGCGCCTGCGAGGATGGGGCGGAGCCTGCCGGCGACGGCCTCACGCGCCGCGACGCCCGCAAGCCCGCCGAACATCAGGGCGAGCGCGAGCGCGGGAAGGTAGCTGTACCGGTCGTGCGCCAGCTGGTATCCCGAGTGGACGAGCCCCATGACCGGGCCAAGAGGGATGGCATAGCACGCCCACGCCGTCAGCCCTGCGGGCCACCGCCGTCTCAGTGTGACCAGCGCGGCGGTGATCATGGTCACCGCGATCGCCGGACCGAGAAAGCGCCAGTCCAGCGGATTCACGCGCGCTGGGAGCTCGTACAGGGGCCCGAGGCCTGCCGGCACGACGGTCTTCGAGACGTAGAACCAGAGGCTGTAGAACGTCATCCCGATTCGCGCGGTCAACGGGTAGCGCTGGAGCGGGGTGATGTACGCGTTGGCATTCTGGGCGTAGTAGGTAGCTGCCGCGCCGGCGACCCCAAGGAGGACGAAGGGGATCTTCTCGATCAGAGTGCGCCGGCCGAGCTGCCGCAACGGGTAAATGTCGAGGACGAGCAGCAGGGCCGGCAGGACCATGACGCTTCCCTTCGACGCTAGGGCCAGGATGTAGAAGCCGGCGGACCCGGCCAGAAGCCAGAGCCGCCGGCGTCCGCTCTCCTCGCACGTCTTTAGGTAGGTCAGGATCGTCAGCAGGAAGAAGAGCCCCGAGAGCACGTCGCGGCGCTCCGTCACCCACGCGACCGATTCGGCTCGCAAGGGATGCAGGGTGAAGAAAAGCGTCGCGGCAACCGCCCCGAGGCGCAGCGGAATGCCGGCCACCGTTGTCGCCCTCGCGAGCATGCGCAAGGCCACCAGGTACAGGACAGCCGCGTTCGCAGCATACAGGAGGAGATTCGTGAGGTGATACCCCGTGGGGGTCATTCCCCACAGGACGTAATCCAGGCCGAGCGTGAGCCACGTCAGCGGGATGTAGTGGCCCAGCAGGACGGTGGTGAAGAAGTACTTGAGCTGCGTCGGGCCGAGCCCGCGATACTGCTCGTTTCCGGTGAGGTTGACCTGATCGTCCCACTCGACGAAGTTGTTCGACAGGGCGGGTGAGAAGACGGCGAAGGTGACGAGTGCTAAGGCGAAGGGAATCAGCCAGTCGCCGACCGCCCACGCACCGATCCGGCGGGCGAGCGAGCGAGTCGTCGGCTGCGGATCACGAGCGACAGCCGCTGCGCTCCCGGACTCCGTACCCGATATCATACCCGCGCTGGATCTCCCGGGGGATGAGGCGCCGCACGCCCGCTGGAGGTCGCCGACCTGCCGCGGGCAAAGTCGCCTGACTCTTCTGCCGCTACGGTACGATGACGCTGGTGCCGTCGCCGAAGGCCGAGATTCGGTAGGTGCCGACCGCGCTGTTCTCCGCGTAGGCGTAGGCTGCGGGCCAGCCAGCTCCCGTACCCGGCGGCGTCGGTATCGAGGCCATGAACGGCCCCTCCGCAATGTTCTGACTGTTGGTGGCGATTGCCGTCAGGAGGCCCAGCGCAGTCGGGAGCACGCCCATGTGAGCCGTGTACATCGAGACGGCCGACGCTAGGGTCCGGGTGTCGGCCTGGGCCTTGGCGATGCGGGCGCGCGCCTGGACGTTGGCGTAGAGCGGGATGGCGATGGCCGCCAGGATGCCGATGATCGCGACGACGATCATCAGCTCGATGAGGGTGAAGCCCCGCTGGCTCCCCGCTATGAATCGCCACGTGCGCAATTGCCCGATCATTGTCCCTCCTTAGGACATGAACCGTACACGACTTTTTCACGTCGACTAACCCCAAGCCGAAACTAAACTGACGAGTTGAGCTGCGTCGGGCCGAGCCCGCGATACTGCCCGTTTCCGGTGAGATTGACCTGCTCGTCCCGCGGGAGGTCGTGAACCTCCCGCGGGCAAAGTCGCCTGACTCTTCTGCCGCTACGGTACGATGACGCTGGTGCTGTCGCCGAAGGCCGAGATCTGGTAGGTGCCGGCCGCGGCGTTTTGCGCGTAGGCGTAGGCTGCGGGCCAGCCAGCTCCCGTACCCGGAGGCGTCGGAATCGAGGCCATGAACGGCCCGGCCGCAATGTTCTGACTGTTGGTGGCGATTGCCGTCAGGAGGCCCAGCGCAGTCGGGAGCGCGCCCATGTGAGCCGTGTAGATCGAGACGGCCGATGCGAGGGTCCGGCTGTCGGCCTGGGCCTTGGCGATGCGGGCCCGCGCCTGGACGTTGGCGTAGAGCGGGATGGCGATGGCCGCCAGGATGCCGATGATCGCCACGACGATCATCAGCTCGATGAGGGTGAAGCCCCGCTGGTTCCGTGTTCTGAATCGTCTCTTGTAGAATTGCGCGATCATTTGAATCCTCCTTAGGCTATGAGCCGCATTCGACTTTTTCCACGTCGACTAACGAGCCTACGCATCTTGCGTGCCAGACGCCCGATCCTGGTGGATCGCCTGATCATCAATGACTTACGCCGCGTTCCATTCTCGGGGCACTTCCGATAATGACTCTGCGGGGCAGTCGAGTGACGAGAAACGTCAGGACATCCCCCTCTCAGGGGGGCATCAGCCTCGCCTTGTGAGCCGCGTATACTTCTGGAGCTTGTACCGGATTTGGCGGAGGCTGACCCGGAGCAGCTCCGCAGCCCGCGTCTGGACGCCGCCCGTGCGCGCCAGCGCCGTCTGGATGTACCGGTGCTCGATCTGGCTCAGCGTCGCTTCGAGGTCGAGCCCGTCCTCGGGGATCTCCACGGCGACGTCCTGGACGTCTCGGGGACGCCGAAGGTCGGGCGGCAGCCCTGGCGCATCGAGCCTGTCACCGCTGCCGAGCACGAGGGCCCGCTCTATGACGTTCTCCAGCTCGCGGACGTTGCCCGGCCAGCGGTAGGTCTCGAGGATCGCGAGCGCCTCCGGCGTCACGCTGCGCACGGGCCGGCCGAGCTCCGCCGACAAGCGCCTGACGAAGTGTGCCACGAGGAGCGGGATGTCCTCCCGCCGCTCGCGGAGCGGCGGGAGATGGATCGGGATCACGTTCAGGCGATAGAAGAGGTCCTCGCGGAGCACCCCGTCAGCGACGGCCTTCGCGACCTCGCGGTTCGACGCGGCGATCAGCCGCACGTCGACCTTGATGTCGCGCGTGTCGCCGACGCGGCGGATCTCGCGCTCCTGGATCGCGCGCAGGAGCTTGACCTGTACCGACGAGGGGACCTCGGTGACCTCGTCGAGGAAGAGCGTCCCCCCGGCCGCCGCCGAGAACAGGCCGACCGTGTTGGCCACCGCGCCGGTGAAGGCGCCTTTCACGTGGCCGAAGAGCTCGGACTCCATCAGCGTCTCGGGGACCGCGCCGCAGTTGATCGACACGAACGGGCCGTTGCGACGCGGGCTCTCCTCGTGGATCGCGCGCGCGACGAGCTCCTTGCCTGTGCCACTCTCGCCGGTGATCAGCACGGTCGAGACGCTGTCGGCAGCCTTGCGGATCGTCTCGAAGATGTCGAGCATCTGCGGGCTCTTGCCGAGGAAGTTCTCGAAGCCGCGCTCCCGCCTCAGCTGGCGTTTGAGAGCCTGGTTCTCGTCCTGGAGCCGTTTCCGCTCGAGCGCGTTGGCGATGGTCAGCTTGATCTCGTCGACCTTGAAGGGCTTCGTCAGGTAGTCGTAGGCGCCGAGCTTCATCGCCTCGACGGCCGTCTCGGTGGAGGCGAACGCGGTGATCACGAGGACCACCGTCTGAGGCGACTGCTCCTTGGCGGCGCGCAGCACCGCGAGTCCGTCCACCTCCCGCATGCGGAGGTCGGTGATGACGAGGTCGAACGTGTCGCTCTTCAGCGCCTTGATCGCGGCTTCGCCGCCGTCGGCGACGGTCACGTCATGGCCGGCCTGCCTCAGCATGATCGCGAGCAATTCGCGCATGCTGCGCTCGTCGTCGACGACCAGGACGCGCGTGTCAGGCATCGCGGGCGGGCAGCGTGACCGTGAACGTGGTCCCGAGGCCCGGCGTGCTGCGCACGTCGACCTCGCCGCCGTGCTCCTGCACGATCCGGTGGACGAGCGAGAGGCCGAGCCCGGTACCCCCGGGTTTGGTGGAGAAGAACGGCTCGAAGACGTGGGTGAGGTCGTCCGGCGCGATGCCGTGCCCGCTGTCGGTCACCCACACCTCCAGCTTCTGGCCCGGGACCGCCGTCGCTCCGACGCTCAGCTCGCCTCCCTGGGGCATCGCTTCCACCGCGTTCAGACAGAGATTCCAGAGCACCTGCCGGAACTGCTCCGGGTCCACCCGCCAGACGAGGGGCGAGGAGAACGCCCGGACGATCTTGAGGCCGCTCGCCGCCCCGCGGTGCTCGAGCAGGAGGAGGACGCCCTCGAGCGCCCCCGCGACGTTCACCGCCTGGAAGGCGAGCGGCGCTGGGCGGGCGTATTCGAGGAAGTTCGTGATGATCTGGTTGAGCCGTTCGGACTCGCGCACCACGATCTGCGACAGGCGCTCGCGCGCCTCCCCCGCAGCCGCGGTGCCCGTGAGGACCTCGATGGCGCCCGTCAGCGACGCGAGCGGGTTGCGAATCTCGTGAGCGATGTTGGCGGCCATCCGGCCCAGCGTCGCGAGCCGGTCCGCCTGGCGCATCCGCGCTTCCATCGCGCGGATCGCCGAGAGGTCGTCGCACGCGCCGATCAGCCCGAGTCGGGCGCCCTCGCCCGAGCGGAGCGCGGAGAAGGTCAGCCGCACGGGGACCGCGGTGCCGTCTGGCCGGCGGAGCAGCGTCTCGTGCCGTGTGGACGCGCGCGGGCTGGCCTCGATCGCTGCCTCGACCTCGGGCAACGGCACGCCGTCGCCGAAGATCGCCCGCCACGGGCGGCCGATCGTCTCGTTGGCCGAGCGTCCCGTGATCTCCTCGGCGGCCCCGTTGAACGCCGTGATCCGATGGTCGCGGTCGAGGGCGATCAGGCCCGTGCCCACCGACTGGAAGACGAGGTCCTTATATGCCTGCAGGTCCCGCAGGTCCTTTCGCTGGGTCTCTAGCTCCTGGCTGGTCGCCCGGAACTGCTCCGCCAGCCCCCCGGCGACGATGGCGACAATCAGGAAGGTCCCGGCGTTGAGGAACATGGTGAGGAGCTCCAGGGCGCTGGTCTCCCCGGGCGACTCGAAGAACACGCTCGTCGGCAACACGGTGCGGCCCAGCACGACCCCGGCGTACAGCACGCTCGCCACGCCCGCCATCGCCAGACCGCCGGTCCGCGACAGGAGCATGCACGCGCCGGTGACCGACAGCACGTAGAGGAAGGCGAAGATGGACCGCCCGCCGCCCGTCGCCGCCACGATGGCCGTGATGAGCACGATGTCGAGCAGGCCGAACAGCCATGCGACGGGACGGGGCCGGCCGCCGGGGCCGAACAGAAGCAGGACGCCCGACGAGAGCGCGGCGATGAGCAGCGCGAGCGTGAGGACGACCGGATCCTGGCCCGGCACGAAGCCGGATGGCATGACCGGCCCGACCGCGAGCAGCAGCGCGGCGAGTCCGAGCCGCGCCCAGGCGAACCCGCGCAGCAGCGCGTTGACGTTGAGCGCCTTCACTACTTCACTTCATCACCGTGACCAGCTTGAAGATCGGCAAGTACATTGCGACGACGAGGCCACCGACGACGACGCCGAGGAACACGATCATGAGCGGCTCGAGCAGCGACGTGAGCGCGGTCACCGCGGTGTCGACCTCGTCGTCGTAGAAGTCGGCGATCTTCTGGAGCATCTGGTCGAGAGCGCCGGTGTTCTCGCCCACGTTGATCATGTGCACCACCATGGGCGGGAACACGGTGCTGCCCTTCAGCGGCTCCGACAGCGTGCGGCCCGAGGTGACGGCCGCGCGCGCCTCCATCACCGTGGCCTCGACGACGCGGTTGCCGGCTGACCGCGCCGTGATGAGGAGCCCCTCGAGGATCGGGACGCCGGATGAGATGAGCGTGCCGAGCGTGCGCGTGAACCGGGCGACGGCGACCTTACGGATCAGCATGCCCATGACCGGCACCTTCAGGAGGAATGCGTCGATGACTTTGCTGCCCTGGTCGGTCCCGTAGTAGCGCTTGAGCGTGTAGACGCCGGCCGCGCCCGCGAGCACCATGAAGACGATATATCTCTGCGTGAAGTCGGAGACCCACATGACGATCCGCGTGGGCATCGGTAGGCCGGCGCCGAGGCCCTGGAACATCTTCGCGAAGGTCGGGATGACGAAGATCATCATGAAAATGATCACGAGGACGGCGACGCTGACGATCGTGATCGGGTAGACCATGGCGCCCTTGACCTTGCTCTTCAGCTTGGCGGCCTTCTCGATGTAACCGGACAGCCGCTGCAGGACGACGTCGAGGACACCGCCGGACTCGCCGACCGCGAGCATGTTGACGAAGAGGTCGTTGAACACCTTCGGGAACTTCCTGAACGACTCCGCCAGGGTGGCCCCACCCTCGACCTCGCGCGCGATGCGGCTCGTCACCAAGCGCAGGGTTTTGGAGTCGCTCTGCTCGGACAGGATCTGCAGGCACTGGGCGATCGGGAGACCGGCGTCGACCATCGTGGAGAACTGGCGCGTGTAGATCGCGAGGTCCTTGTCCTTGACTGAGCCGCCGATCTTCTTGACGGCCGCGACCTTGGCTTGGCGTTCCTGGACGGAGAGGGCGATGACGCCTTTCGTCCGGAGCTGCGCGACGGCAGCCGGCCGGTCGTTGGCCTCGATCTCGCCGGCCACGATTCCGGCCCCCGACCGGCCACGATACGCGAAGACGGGCATGCTCCCCTCCTACCGCTTGCTGAAGGGCGACCCGCCGTGGGCCGGCGCGCCCGGCGCGGCTGACGCGGCTGTCGAGGGGGCGCCGCCTTCGAGAAGCTGGAGCAGTTCCTCGACCATCATCGACTGGTTCAACGCCTCGTCACGCGTGATCTGGTTCCGCCTCACGAGATCGGCGAGCGACTGGTTCATCGTCTGCATCCCGTACTTGACCCCTGTCCCGATCGCCGAGTAGATCTGGTGGATCTTGTCCTCGCGGATCAGGTTCCGGATGGCGGGCGTGGCCACCATGATCTCCATCGACATCACGCGCCCGCCGCCGACCTTGGGGATCAGGGCCTGCGAGAGCACACCCTCGACGACGAGGGCGAGCTGGGCGCGGACCTGCGGCTGCTGGTTGGTCGGGAACACATCGATGATCCGGTTGACCGTCTGGGCGCAGGAGTTCGTGTGCAGCGTGGCGAAGGTGAGGTGCCCGGTCTCGGCGATCGTCAACGCCGCTGCGATCGTCTCGAGGTCGCGCATCTCGCCGACGAGCACGACGTCCGGGTCCTGCCGGGGGATCGCCTTGAGCGCCTTCTGGAACGAGTGCGTGTCCGAGAACACCTCGCGCTGGTTCACGAGGCACGACTTGTGCGGGTGCACGAATTCGATCGGGTCCTCGACCGTCACGATGTGATCGTGGCGCTCGTTGTTGATCTTGTCGATCATCGCGGCCAGGGTCGTGGACTTGCCCGATCCGGTCGGGCCCGTTACGAGGACCAACCCCTTCGGTCGGTCCGCGAGCTGCTGGACGATGGGGGGTAGGCTGAGTTCCTCGAACGTGCGGATCTTGTACGGAATGAGGCGGATCGCCGAGCCCACGGCGCCGCGCTGGCGAAACACGTTGCAGCGGAAACGGGCCAGCCCCTGGATGCCAAAGGAGAGGTCGAGCTCGTTCTCCTCCTCGAACTTCTGCTTCTGCGTTTCGTTGAGGACGCTGTACGCGAGCCGCTGCGTGTCCTGCGGCGTCAGCTGCTCGAACTGGGTGAGCTGGACGAGGCTCCCATCGATCCGGAGCTGCGGGTACGTCCCGCTCGTGAGGTGGAGATCGGACGCCCGTCGGTCCACCATGAGCTGGAGCAGATCGGCCATGTTCGCGGCCATTGGTCCCCCTTCGTCGCCGGAGCCCGTCGGCTAGGCGAGCGTGACTCGCAGCACCTCTTCGATGCTCGTCGTTCCCGCGAGCACCTTCAGGAGGGCGGCCTGCCGCAGGGTCTTCATGCCCTGAGACTGCGCGATCTCCCGAATTGCCGCGATCGTCGCGGACCGGAGGATCGCGTCCTTGAGTTCCTCGCTGATCGGCATGACCTCGTAGATCGCCACGCGCCCCTTCATGCCGGTGAAGCTGCACGTCGGGCAGCCCTTGCTCTTGTGGATCGTGACCTTCCCGCGCCCGGTCGGGACGTGGCCGTAGGGGGCGAGCGACTCCTCGTCGACCTCATACGGCTCCTTGCACGCGGCGCACAGCCGGCGGGCGAGCCGCTGCGCCAGGATCAGCAGGAGCGAGGACGAAAGGAGAAACGGCTGGATCCCCATCTCCAGGAGCCGCGCGATGGTCGAAGGGCAGTCGTTCGTGTGGAGCGTGGTGAACACGAGGTGGCCGGTGAGCGCTGCGCGGATCGAGATCTGCGCCGTCTCGACGTCGCGCGTCTCGCCGACCAGGATCACGTCCGGGTCCTGGCGCAGGAAGGAGCGGAGCGCGGCGGCGAAGGTCCGCCCGATGCCCTCGTTGACCTGCAGCTGGTTGACGCCCTTGAGGTTGTACTCGACCGGGTCCTCGGCGGTCATGATGTTGACGTCGGGGTTATTGATCGTGTGGATCGCCGAGTAGAGGGTCGTCGTCTTGCCCGAGCCGGTCGGCCCCGTGATGAGGACCATGCCGTAGGGCTGGCGGATCGCGACGTTGAACTTCTCGAGGCTCCACGAGTCGAAGCCGAGCTTGGTGAGGTCGAGCTGCAGCGCGTCCTTGTCGAGGATGCGGAGGACGGCTTTCTCACCGAAGATCGTCGGCAGGGTCGAGACACGGAAGTCGATCTCGCGGTTGTTGTACTTCAGCTTGATGCGCCCGTCCTGCGGTAGGCGCCGCTCGGCGATATCGAGGCTCGACATGATCTTGATGCGCGACAGGATCGCCGACTCGAGGCGCTTGGGCGGGGCGAGCATCTCGTGAAGGACGCCGTCCATCCGGAAGCGAATCCGGAAGACCTTCTCGTACGTCTCGAAGTGGATGTCCGAGGCGCCCTTCTGGATCGCGTCCACGAGCACCATGTTCACGAGCTTGACGACGGGCGCCTCGCCGCCCGACTCCTTCAGCTCGAAGATGTCGACCTGGGCGCTCTTCTCCTCCTCGTCACCCTCGACGACTTCGACGTTCGCGAGGTCCGTGGACATGTCCTGCATGGCGCTCGCGATCGCATCGGTCTTTGACTCGTAGTGACGGTCGATGGCCTTCCGGATCGCCGACTGCGAAGCGACCAGCGGCAGCACTTGGAGGTTCGTCATGAACGCGATGTCGTCGAGGGCGAAGACGTTGGTCGGGTCGGCCATCGCGACGGCCAGCGAGCTGCCCATTTTCCTGACGGGAATAACCTCGTACTTCTTCGCGATGGGCGCCGGCACGAGGCGGAGGACCCCGGGGTCGATCTCGAGCTGGGCGAGCGTGATGGAGGGCACACCGTACTGGCGAGAGAGGAACCCGATCAGCTGCTCCTCGTTGATGAAGCCGAGCTTGATGAGAACGGAGCCGAGCTTCTCGGTGGAACCCTTCTGCTCGCCGAGGGCCTTCTGAAGCTGCGCAGGGGTCAGCAGCCCATCGGCGACCAGGAGGTCTCCGAGCCGCCGGTTGAACGACTGTCCCAGTTTCTGTTGCGGCTGCGCCATAGATTTTTACTGTACCCCACCCAGTCGTTTCAACGTATCGGTAAAGGCTTTGTAAGCGTCGTCCTGGTACAGCACGAACGTGACCCGCTTGAGGGAGGTCCCGCCGGCTTTCAGGTGGCCGATGACCGCGTTCAGCATGGCCTCACCCGAGACAGCCGGCGGCACGTGCCCGACGCCCGTTCCGAGCGCCGGGAGCGCCAGGGACGTGATCCGGCGCTTGGCGGCGAGCGCCAAGACCGCGCGCGTGGTGGCGGCGATCTTCTCCGCGTCGGTCTTGAGATCGGGTCCCATCACCGCAGCGTGAATGACGTGGGTCGCGGCCAGGTTGCCCCCGGTGGTCAGCACGGCCTCGCCCACCTCCACCGGGCCCTGGCGCATGGCGTCCTCCTCGATGATGACGCCGCCCTTCCGTTTGATGGCGCCCGCGACGCCGGCGCCCATCGCGAGCGTCGAATTCGCGGCGTTGACGATCGCGTCGACCTCGCAGTCGGTGATGTCGCCACGCTCGATCGAAACGGACGAGTCGCCGATCCTGAGCTTCACGGCTTGGCCCGGCTGCGCTCGTGGGCCTTGGCGGACTCCCACGACCGCTCCATCTCGTCCTGCGGGACCGCGCCGACCGACTTGCCCTGCGCGATGAGGCCCGCCTCCATCTCGGCGAAGCGGCGCCGGAACTTCTCGATGGCGTCCTGCAGGGCCTCCTCGGCGTCGATCGAGGAGAGCCGCGCCACGTTCACGAGAGAGAACAGCGCGTCGCCCAGCTCTTCCTGCACGCGCTCGACCTCACCCGATGCGAGTGCCGCGGCGGCTTCGCGGATCTCCTCCTCCACCTTGGCCCACGCCGACCGGGCGTCCGGCCAGTCGAAGGACACACGCGCGGCCTTGGTTTGGATCCGGTGCGCGCGCAACAGCGCGGGCAGCGACCGTGGAACGCCGTCGATCGCGGAGCGTGGGTGCCCTGTCCGCTCGGCTTCGCGCCGTTTGATCGCCTCCCACTGCGCGAGGGCCTCCTTCGGCGTCGCGACCGACGCGTCGCCGAACACGTGGGGGTGGCGGCTCACCATCTTGTCGATGAGGCGCCGCAGAAGGTCGGGCATCGCGAACTCGCCGACCTCCTCGGCCAGGCGCGCGAGGAAGACCACCTGGAAGAGCAGATCGCCAAGCTCCTCTTGCAGCTCCGCTGGGTTCCCCACCGCGATCGCCTCGAGAACCTCGTACGCCTCCTCGATCAGGTAGGGCTTGAGAGAGGTCCGCGTCTGCTCACGGTCCCAGGGGCAGCCGTCGGGCCCGCGCAGCCGCGCCATGACGTCGAGGAGTCGTTCGAAGAGAACACCGGGGGACTCGGTCATATCCGTTCCTGGGGCTAAGTCGATTATACAGCACGCGTTTTTGCGTATGCTAGGCTCGCTCCTGATGGCTTCCAGCGACCCCGAGGAAACGTTCAAGGTTACGGACCGGCGTCGGCGGGTCCAGGACGACGAGCCGGCCCGGCCCGCGCCCCCGGGCGCGCCCACACCCAGCGCCCAGCGGGAGCGACCGAGGCCGGCGCGCGAGCCCGAGCGCGACTTGACGGGGCTCTTCGTGATGCTCGCGAGCTCGGCGGCGATCGCGATGGGCGACGCTGCCGACCCCGTGACGGGCGAGCGACATTACGACCTCGCCCACGCCGCCGAGGCCATCGATCTGCTCGCGCTCCTGCGCGAGAAGACGGAAGGCCACCGCTCCGTAGAGGAAACGCAGGTCCTCGAGGGGCTCATCTACGATCTCCAGCTCCGGTACGTCGAGGCGACCAAGCGAGCCGGATCACCACCGGGGCCGCCTCGATCGTGAGTATTCGAGTCGCACCAACTCCAACCTACCACAACAGGTAAAATCCCTTTCCTGGTTGGGTCTTACACTTCTATCTCGCCAGCTTGACAGGTCAAGACTCATCTGATATATAAATGATGGACTCAATCAAGGCTGGCAAGGAGGCTGGCCAATCAAGGAAGGAGGAGTTGCTTATGGCGATCGATCGTTGGCGTCCGTTTGCGACTTCTGTGGAGCAATGGGACCCGTTCCCCGAGATCCAGAGCGAGATGAATCGGCTGTTCGACGGCTTCTTCGCTCGTCCGAGGGCCATCGCCACGGGGACGGAGAGCCGGGCCTGGATGCCCGTCGTGGACATGTACGAGACGAAGGATGACCTCATTCTGCGCTTCGAGCTTCCAGGCGTGAGCGAGAAGGACGTGTCGCTCTCGATCACGGACGATGTGCTCACGGTGAAGGGCGAGCGATCGTTCAATCAGGAGTCGAAGGACGATCACGCCTACCGTGTCGAGCGCGCCTACGGGAAGTTCGAGCGTAGCGTCGAGCTACCGGTGCCCGTCCAGGCCGACCGTGCGAAGGCGACCTATCGCGACGGAGTGCTCGAGGTGAGGCTCCCGAAGGCCGCAGAGGCCAAGCCGAAGGAAATCAAGATCGACATTCTGTAATCCGGTCCGGAAATGGCGGAGCGGGCCCACCCCGGGCCCGCTCCGCCGAGCGTCGATACCACAGGGAGATCAGACCATGGCGAAGGTAATCGGGATTGACCTCGGGACGACCAACTCGGTCGTGGCGATCGTCGAGGGCGGCAACCCCACCGTGATCGCGAACCAGGAGGGGAGCCGTCTCACGCCCTCCGTAGCAGCCTTCACGAAGGATGGCGAGATCCTCGTCGGCCAGGTCGCCAAACGGCAGGCGATCACGAACCCCGAGAACACGATCTTCTCGATCAAGCGCTTCATGGGGCGGCGATACGACGAGGTCCTCCAGGAGATCAAGCTCGTCCCGTACAAGGTCGTCAAGGCCCCGAACGGCGATGCCCGCGTCGAGATCCGCGGCAAGCAGTACTCACCGCCGGAAATCTCCGCCCTGATCCTCCGCAAGCTGAAGGAGGCGGCCGAGGCCTACCTGGGCGAGAAGGTGACCCAGGCGGTCATCACCGTGCCGGCGTACTTCAACGACAGCCAGCGGCAGGCGACCAAGGACGCCGGGAAGATCGCGGGGCTCGAGGTCCTGCGCATCATCAACGAGCCGACGGCGGCCGCGCTCGCCTACGGAATGGACAAGAAAAAGGACGAGACGATCGCCGTCTATGACCTCGGCGGCGGGACCTTCGACATCTCGATCCTCGACATCGGCGAGGGCGTCTTCGAGGTGAAGGCGACCAACGGAGACACGCACCTCGGCGGGGACGACTTCGATCAGCGCATCATCGACTGGATCGGCGAGGAGTTCAAGAAGGAGCACGGGATCGACCTCCGCAAGGACCGCATGGCGTTGCAGCGCCTGAAGGAGGCCGCCGAGAAGGCCAAGTGCGAGCTCTCGACGACGCTGCAGACGGAGATCAACCTGCCCTTCATCACGGCCGATGCGAACGGGCCCAAGCACCTCGTGCTCACCCTCACCCGGGCGAAGCTCGAGGCCCTGGTGGCCGATCTCATTGAACGGACGATCGGGCCCTGCCGGCAGGCGATGCAGGACGCCGGCCTGACGCCGAAGGACATCCAGGAGGTCATCCTCGTCGGCGGGCAGACCCGCACGCCGAAAGTGCAGGAGGTCGTGAAGCAGTTCTTCGGCAGGGAGCCCCACAAGGGCGTGAACCCGGATGAGGTCGTCGCGGTGGGCGCCGCCGTGCAGGCGGCGGTACTCACGGGCGAGGTCAAGGACCTCCTGCTCCTCGACGTGACGCCGCTCTCGCTCGGGATCGAGACGCTCGGCGGCGTGACGACCGTGCTGATCCCGCGGAACACGACGATCCCGACGAAGAAGAGCGAGATCTTCACAACCGCCGCGGACAGCCAGACGTCGGTCGAAGTCCACGTGCTGCAGGGTGAGCGCCAGATGGCGCGCGACAACCGGACGCTCGGCCGCTTCCACCTCGTCGGCATTCCGCCGGCACCGCGCGGCGTCCCGCAGATCGAGGTGACGTTCGACATCGACGCGAACGGCATCCTGAACGTGGCGGCGCAGGACAAGGCCACCGGCAAGCAGCAGAACATCACCATCACCGCGTCGTCGGGCCTGACGAAGGACGAGATCGGGCGGATGGTGAAGGACGCCGAGACGCATGCGGCGGAGGACACGGCACGGAAGCAGGAGATCGAGGTCCGCAACCAGACCGACTCGCTCGTGTACTCCACCGAGCGCACGCTCAACGAGCACGGCGCGAAGCTCGGGGAAGCGGACCGCAAGGCGGTCGACGAGGCCCTCGCGGAGGCGCGCGAGGCGCTGAAGAGCGAGGACGTCGAGCGGATGAAACGCGCCCAGGAGAAATTGACGCGCGCCTCCCACAAGCTTGCGGAGATCATGTACCGCGAGGCGCAGGGGCCGACGCAGCAGCCCCCCGGCGCGCCGGGTGGGGAGGGGCGCGCGGCGTCTGGCCCCAAGGAGGGTGAGGTGGTGGACGCGGACTTCGAGGACCTGGGCGACAAGAAGAAGTAGCGGTCATGCGGCGCGACTACTACGCCGTGCTGGGGGTCGCGTCCACGGCGGGGCTGCGCGAGGTGCGCCAAGCGTACCGACACCTCGCGCGGCAGTACTCGCCCGACGTGAACTTCTGGGACGCCCAGGCCCGAGACCTCTTCGACGAGATCGAAGAGGCGTACCGCGTGCTGAGCGATCCCGCCGCCCGCGCGATGTACGACCGGTTCGGCCACGCGCTCCGCGACGGCGAGGCGCTGGCTGCGGGCCGACGCGGTGAGGACGTGCACGCCACCGTGCAACTCGCGTTCGCGGACGTGGTGCGCGGGACGAGCCTGCGGCTCGAGGTCGCGCGGTTCTCGCCGTGCGCCGCGTGCGGCGCGACGGGCGTCGCGGGCGACGCGCGGTGCCCCGCGTGTGGCGGGCGCGGCGTGCGGCGCGCGGTCGACCCCGTGTCGGTCACGATCCCGGCCGGCGTCGACTCTGGCTCGCAGATCCGCGTGCCTGGCGAGGGGAGCGCGGGACCGTTCGGCGGCCCGCGCGGCGACTTGCTCATCAGCACGCGGGTCCAGGAGCATCCTCTCTTCGGTCGCAAGGGCGACAGCGTCCACTGTGAGGTCCCGATCAGCGTATGGGAAGCGATCCTCGGCGCGCGGATCCGGGTGCCGACGCCCCTGGGCGAGGCGGCGCTGGTGGTCCCTCCGGGGACCACGGGGGGACAGGTCTTTCGCCTCCGGGGCCAGGGGTTGCCGAAGTTGTCGGACGAGGGGATCGGGGATCTCTACGTGACCGTGCGCGTCGAGATCCCGACCGGGCTCGACGCGCGCACGCACGATCTCGTCCGAGAGCTCGAGCGGCTGATCCCGCTCGCGCCGCGCACCGCGCTCGAGCGATATCGAGGGGGGGCGGCGTGAGCGATCGTGGCAAGCCGCTGTACATGATCGGGGTGGTCGCCCAGATGCTGAACGTCCATCCCCAGACGCTCCGGTTCTACGAGAAGAAGGGGCTCGTCCGTCCGAGCAGGACCGTGGGCCGTACCCGCATGTACTCGGCCGAGGACGTCGAGGAGCTCTCGCGCCTGCTCCGGCTGACGCGCGACCTGGGTGTGAATCTCGCCGGGGTCGAAATCATCCTAAAGATGAGGCGCCGGATGCTCGAGATGCAGAGGCAGATCGAAGACTTGGTCGCGTACCTGCGCGAGAGCGGCGTGGAGGTGAAGGACCAGGCCGCGCGGGCGCCGCGCGAGGCGCTCGTCCGGGCCGCCTCCGGCCAGCTCAAGCCGGTCGATCTCTTCTAGGCATTCATTATTGGAAAGGGCGCGCATGACTGACGTTCGGAACGAAAAAGACCTTCCGGTGCCCGACATCCTGGGCATCCTGCCGCTCCGGAACACCGTCGTCTTTCCGCACGCGGTGGTCCCGCTCGGCGCGGGCCGCGCGTCCTCCCTGCGTCTGATCGAAGAGGCGCTCGCGGGCAGCCGGCTCGTCGGCGCGGTGATGCAGCGCGATGCCGCCGAAGACGCGCCGGGCGCCGCCGGCCTTCACCGGGTCGGGACCGTCGTCGTCATCCACAGGGTGTTGAAGCAGGCGGACGGGACGCTGCGGCTCATCGTCCAGGGGCTCGAGCGCTTCCGAATGGTCGAGGTGGTCCAGGAGTCCCCGTATCTGCGCGCGCGGATCGAGCCCATCGCCGCGGACGGCGACGCCACGCCGACCCTCGAAGTGGAGGCGCTCTCCCGGAGCGCGCTGTCGCTCTTCCAGAAGGTCGTGTCCCTGTCGCCGACGCTCCCCGACGAGCTCGCGAACGTCGCGGCCGCGGCCGATGGCGCGAGCGCCCTCGCGGACCTGATCGTGTCGTCGCTGCCGACGCTGTCGACGACGCTCAAGCAGGAGCTGCTCGAGACGGTCGACGTCAAGCAGCGGCTCGAGCGGCTCGTCGGCGCGCTGGGGAAGGAGGCGGAGGTCCTCGAGCTGGGGTCCAAGATCCAATCCGACGTCCAGTCCGAGATGTCGAAGACGCAGCGCGAGTACTACCTGCGTGAGCAGATGAAGGCGATCCAGAAGGAGCTCGGCGAGACCGACGAGCGCGCGCAGGAAATCGGGGCGCTCCGCGACAGGATCGAGGCGGCGGGCATGCCCGAGGAGGCCAGGAGCGAGGCTCTCCGGGAGCTCGACCGGCTCGCCAAGATGCCGCCGGCGGCGGCGGAGTACACCGTCGCCAGGACGTACATCGACTGGCTCGTGGCGATGCCCTGGCAGCAGGAGACGACCGACAACGTCGACATCGAGGGCGCGCGGCGGATCCTCGACGAGGACCACGAGGGGCTCGAGAAGGTCAAGGAGCGCATCCTCGAGCACCTCGCGGTGAAGAAGATCCGCCCGTCGGGCAAGGATCCCATCCTCTGCTTCGTGGGCCCGCCGGGCGTCGGAAAGACGTCGCTCGGGCGGTCGATCGCGCGGGCGCTCGGCCGCAAGTTCCACCGAATCTCGCTCGGCGGCATGCGGGACGAGGCCGAGATCCGCGGCCACCGGCGCACCTACATCGGAGCGCTGCCGGGCCAGATCGTCCAGGGGCTCCGCCGCGCCGGCACGCGGAACCCGGTCTTCATGCTGGACGAGATCGACAAGCTCGGCATGGACTTCCGCGGCGATCCCGCCTCCGCGCTGCTGGAGGTGCTCGATCCCGAGCAGAACGCCACGTTCCGCGACCACTACCTCGACGTGCCGTTCGACCTCTCGCGGGTGCTCTTCATCACCACCGCGAACGTGGCGGACACGGTGCCGGCGCCGCTGCGCGACCGGATGGAGGTCATCCCGCTGGCGGGCTACACCGAAGAGGAGAAGATCCGGATCGCGCAGACGCACCTCGTGCCGAAGCAGGCGCGGGAGCACGGGCTCCTGCCGGACACGGCGATCGCGTTCGAGCCAGAGGCCCTGCGCCTGCTCGCCCGCGGCTACACGCGGGAGGCGGGCGTGCGCAACCTGGAGCGCGAGATCGCCTCCGTCTGCCGGAAGGTCGCGCGGCAGCATGCAGAGGGCCGCGCGGAGCCCGTCCGGGTCACGCCAGACGTCGTCACCTCGTTCCTCGGCGTTCCGAAATTCGAGTACGAGGAGTTGGAGGAGCGCACGCGGGTTCCGGGCGTGGCGGTCGGGCTGGCCTGGACGCCGGCGGGCGGCGACATCCTTTTCATCGAGGCGACGCGGATGAAGGGCAAGGGCTCACTGACGCTCACCGGCCAGCTCGGCGACGTCATGAAGGAGTCCGCGCAGGCGGCGCTCTCGTGGGTGCGCTCACACACGACGGGGCTCGAGATCGCGCCAGACTTCTGGGAGACCTCCGACCTCCACGTCCACGTCCCCGCCGGGGCGATCCCGAAGGATGGGCCGTCGGCGGGCATCACGATCACGACAGCGCTCGTCTCACTCCTCATGGGGCGCCCCGTCCGCCCCGGGCTCGCCATGACGGGCGAGGTCAGCTTGGCCGGGCGCGTGCTGCCTGTGGGTGGGATCAAGGAGAAAGTGCTTGCGGCTCACCGGGCCGGGATCCGCACCCTGATCCTGCCGAAGCGAAACGAGAAGAACCTGATCGAGGACGTGCCGACGGACGTGCGCGGGGTCATGACGATCCATCTGGTCGACTCCGTCCAGGGCGTCGTCCGCTTGGCGCTCGACGAGGCGCCCGTGGCCGAAGCTCCCTGCTTGACAGCGTCCGCGGGCACGTCGTTACGATAGATTCGTCAGAATAGATTAAGATAGAGACGTGACCCGCATCGTCGCGATCGCCCTCGTCACGGCCGCCACCGCGGCCGCCGCGCCGGCCACCGCCGAGACGTACCGGCTGAGCACGGCAGACGGCACTGTTCACTTCACCAACGCGCCGACCGATCCGCGCTATCAACGCATCGCGAGCTTCTCGTCGGGCACATCGGCGGGATGGCTCAGGCTGCCGGTCGGCGAGGTGAACGCGTACATTACGGAAATCAGGGGCGCCGCCGAGCGCTACGGTGTGCCCGAGCGGCTCGTGTCGGCGATCATCCGCGTCGAGTCCGCGTTCAACCCGCGAGCCGTCTCGCCGAAGGGCGCACGCGGCCTGATGCAGCTCATGCCGGAGACCGCGTCCGGCCTCGGCGTGCGGAACACGTTCGACCCGTACGAGAACATCGACGGGGGCGTCCGGCACCTGCGCGGCCTCATCGACCGGTTCGCGAACAACCTGCCGCTGGTGCTTGCCGCGTACAATGCGGGCGAGAGAGTCGTCACGGCGTACCAGGGGATCCCGCCGTACCCGGAGACACAGGGCTACGTGCTGAGGGTCCTGCGGATCCTCGACGCGAACGCCGACCCGCGGGGCGCCGCGCCGAGCGACGTCTACCGGACGGTCGACGCCGACGGAACCATCGTCTACACGAACATCCCGCCGCGCGGCCGCCGCTAGGTTTTAGGGCCCTCGAGGCCCCCTCCGATTCTCTAGCGGCGCCAGACGAGCTCGAGGAAGCGCTCGAGCAACCCCTCCTTCACGAATACCGCGACCGCCTCGCACGTCCCGGCCTGGTCCATACCCCAGAGCGCGGCGCGCTTCTCCTCGATCGCCATCTGCACGAAGATCTGCTGGTCGCGCGTGAAGGCGACGGGCAGCTCGTCGTAGATCTGGGCGGTGAAGGCGTTCACCGCGGGGCCGCCGACGGCGATCGCGGGGAAGAACTCACCGAGCTCCTGATTCATGAGCCAGGCGTCCGTGACGACCACGGCGGCACGCTCCTGGGAGCCGCCCGTCCGCGCGTTCACGGCCCGCTTGAGCTCGTAGGCGATGGGTCGATCCTCCTCCTCAGGGAGGATGCCATGCCCCACCACCACGAGCACCGTCGACTGGAGGTCGAAGTACCGCGCCATTTATCGGAGCAGTTTTGTGATCTCGCGAAAGGCGTCGGTGTCGGCGCGCCCGAGGAGTTGGAAGACCACGGTCTCCGTGGCCGTGACCACCGCGCCCGCCTGGCGCGCCTGAGCCAGGCCGAGCTCGAGGTTCGCGGGCGTGCGTGAGGCGACCGCGTCGGCGACGACCGACACCTGGAAGCCTTGGCGCTGCAGGTCCAGCGCCGTCAGCAGCACGCACACATGCGCCTCGATCCCGGCCAGGATCACGCGGCTCGGGTCGAGCGCGCGCAGCCGCTCGGTGAACCCCTGGGCGTCGCAGCAGGAGAAGGCGATCTTCTCGATGGGCGTGACGTCGTCGAGGAGGGCACGCAGCTCGGGCAGTGTGTGGCCGAGCCCCTTGGGGTACTGCTCGGTGACTAGCACCGGCAGACCGAGCCGACGGGCGGTGGCGCCGAGGATCTTGATGTTGCGGACCATCTCGTCGCGGCGCTCGGCGTCCATCGCATTGAAGAGGCGCTCCTGGACGTCGACGACCACGAGGACCGGCTGCGGCATGACCCCTCCCGGGGGCGAACCCTGACGGACCGACCCGCCTATCTTCTCACGCGCGCCAGGCGCGGTCGAGGCCGCGGTACTGGATCGCCTCGGCGCAGTGCTCCGGCCGGATCCCATCGCTACTCGCCAAATCCGCGATCGTGAGCGCGACCTTGAGCACGCGGTCGTGGCCACGCGCCGATAACCCGAGGCGGCTCATCGCGGCGGCCAGGAGCCGCTGGGCCTCGGGCGGAGGCTGACAGTGGCGCCGGACCTGCCGCGGGGTCATCGACGCATTGACGCGGGTCCCCGACGCGCGGAAGCGCTCGCGCTGACGCTCGCGGGCGTCGGCGACCCGCTTCCGGGGGACCGCCGAGTGTTCCCCGCCGACACCGCTCTCGAGGTCGGCGGGTCCGAGCGCCGGCAGCTCGACGTGCAGGTCGATCCGGTCGAGGAGCGGACGCGAGATCCGGCCGAGATAGCGGTGTCGCTCGGCCGGGGTGCAGAGGCAGCGCTCGAGCGAGGCGCAGCCGCGGCGGCACGGGTTGGCGGCGGCAACGAGTTGGAACCGGGCGGGGAAGTCGCTCACGCCGCTCGCCCGGGCGATCGTCACGCGCCCGTCCTCAAGTGGCTGGCGCAGCGATTCGAGGATGTGCTGCTGGAATTCCGGCAGCTCGTCGAGGAAGAGCACGCCGAGGTGGGCGAGCGTCACCTCGCCCGGGTGGGGCGGGCTACCGCCGCCGATCAGGCCCGAGACCGAGATCGTGTGGTGCGGGGCGCGGAACGGCCGGAGCGTCATGAGCTCGCCGTGCCGCGGGAGGAGCCCCACGACGCTCCAGATCGCCGACACCTCGAGAACCTCGTCGCTCGAGAGGGGCGGCAGGATCGCCGCGAGCCGACGCGCGAGCATCGTCTTGCCCCCGCCCGGCGGGCCGACCAGGAGCACGTTGTGGGCGCCGGCCGCGGCGATCTCGAGCGCACGCTTGGCGTGCGCCTGGCCCCGGACGTCGGCGAGGTCGAGGTCGTCCGCCGCGGCTGCTCGTACGGGGCGCGCGAGCGGCACCGCCGCGGCGGGACAGTCGCCGTTCAGCAGGCCGACCGCGTCGGAGAGCGTCGGCGCCGCGAGCACGTGGAGGCCCTCGACGGCGAGGGCCTCGGCGGCGTTCTCTACGGGCACGACGAGCGTCTCGATGCGCTGGCGCCGGCACGCGAGCCCGACTGCGAGCGTGCCGCGGACTGGCTGGATCTGGCCGTCGAGCGCCAGCTCGCCGACGACCGCGTACGGTCCAATGACCCCGTTCTTCACGACGCCCGTGGCGGCGAGGATGCCGAGGGCGATCGGCAGGTCGAACGACGCGCCCTCCTTCCGGATGTCGGCGGGCGCCAGGTTCACGGTGATCCGGTCCAAGGGGAAGGCGAAGCCGGCGTTGCGGATCGCGGTGCGCACGCGCTCGCGGCTCTCGCGCACGGCGGAGTCCGGCAGGCCCACCGTGGTGAAGGCCGGCAGGCCGCTCGTGACGTCGACCTCGACGCGGACGAGCGCAGCCTCCACTCCCACAAGCGCAGCCGAGAGCACACGGGCCAGCACGGCGTCGATCGTGGGCGCGCGCCGGAATGCCGTCAATGTCCGGAATCCACGACGTCACGGAAGCGATACGTCGCCGTCAACCCGGGGTTCGGCCCTTCAGTCCTCTTCCCGTCGTGGCGCTAGAGCCCTCGGCTGACTGACACGACCAGGTCGCGCAGCCAGCGGTGAGCTGGGTACGCATCGAGCCTTCGGTGCCACAGTAACAACGTACGCACCGACGGCGACGTGAACGGCAGCTCACGGAGCTGTAGGGCCGCTCCCCGAAGCAGCGCTTCCGCGACCCGCCGGCTGAGCGTGGCCACCATGTCCGACTTGGCGAGAACGGGCCCCGCCGAGAGATAGGGCAGGCGCAGGGCGATTCGCCGCTTCGCACCCCGGGTGGCGAGCGACCGGTCGATGAATCCAGTGTCATCTCCGCTCGACGAAATGGCGACGTGCCTGAGCGCGCCAAACGCGGCCGCCGAGAGCGTTCCGCGGCCGGCAGGGTGGTCCCGTCGCATGACCGCGACGAATTGGTCCTCCAGCAGTGCGGCCCTCCCAAACCGTTCGCCGACGTTGTCGAACGTGCCGATCGCGATGTCGAGCTCGCCGTTGTCGAGAAGATCGAAGACGTCGAGGGTCCCGCTCGGCCGAAGATCGAGCTGTACGAGCGGCGCCGCCGCGGAGACGGCGGCCACGAGCGGCGCCGCCAGGACGATCGCGGCGTAGTTGTTGATGGCGATCGAGAAACGTCGGTTGGCCTGCGCCGGCACGAACGCCTCCGGCTCGAGTGCCCGCTGCATGTCCGCGAGCGCCTGGCGCAGCGGGAGCGCCAACTGCTCTGCGCGCGGCGTCGGCACCATGCCTTTGGGGGTGCGAATGAACAGCTGATCCTCCATCAGGGATCGCAAGCGGTTGAGCGCATGGCTCAGTGCCGGCTGGCTCATCCCGAGCCGTTTCCCCGCACGCGTCACGCTCCGCTCGTGCATCAAGCCGTCGAACACGACGAGCAGGTTCAGATCAAAGGCCCGCCAATTCATCTTAGACATCTCCACGTGCTGAGAATGCATTTGCTGCATTGTAGCGCGAAGCGTAGCGTCGCGGGTGTGAGCAGATGACCGATGGGTGGAGGAAGGCAATGATCAACTGGATTCACGCGGGTCCCTCGGTGACCGCGGCGTTCCTGGGATCACTGGTCGAGTGCGTGGAGGCGGTGACGATCGTTCTTGCCGTCGGCACGGTGCGCGGCTGGCGCTCGGCGCTCCTCGGCACGGCGGGCGGACTCGGGGTCCTCAGCGCGCTCGTGGTCATTCTCGGCCCGGCGCTCGGGGCCATTCCGCTCACCGTCCTTCAACTGGTCATCGGGGTTCTGCTCCTGCTGTTCGGTCTGAGCTGGCTGCGGAAGGCCGTGCTGCGGGCGGCGGGCGTCATGGCGCTGCACGATGAGGGCAGAGCGTTTGCGAGCACGACCGCGGCGCTGGGCAAGACCGCCGCCGCGGCGTCGCGCCGCTGGGACACCGTCGCAATCATCACGACCTTCAAGGCCGTGGTCCTCGAGGGCATCGAAGTCGTCTTCATCGTGCTCTCGGTGGGAGCGGCCCGTCACATGATCATCCCCGCGAGCCTGGGCGCCGCAGGGGCCGGCGTCACCGTTGCGCTGGCCGCGCTGGTGCTCCGCCGGCCGCTGGCCAGCGTTCCGGAGAACGCGCTGAAGTTTGCTGTCGGCGTTCTGCTCGGAAGCTTCGGCGCGTTCTGGATCGGCGAGGGGTTGGGGGTTCACTGGCCCGGCGCAGACCTCTCGATCCTTGGCCTTGCGGGCGGATTCCTCATCCTGTCCCTGCTGACGGTCGTGGCCCTGCGTCCGGAGAACATTCAGCGAGGTGCGGCATGAGCGCGCTGGCGACCGTCGATGCCAGCGACGAACTGCGAGTGGCGCTGGAACGCCCGCTGAGTGGTGGCGTCTATGTCCTGTATCGGCCGAGTGAGGTCCGGTGATGCACAGATGGGCTTTGGTGTCCGGCACCCTCCTTTTACGTCTCACGGCGGCCGGCGCCGCCCGCGGGGTCATGATCGAGGACTGGATGACGGATGCGGCGGGCCGGCGAGGACGGCCACCCCGCCGCTCAGCGAGCCTAGCCGCCGCTCGCTGACGAGCCTGCCCTGCGCGGGCGGAACCTCAGCCCTTCCTCGCGCCGCTGAGCTCGAGGTTGAGTCGGGCACGGGCCTGCTTGGCCAGCACCTCTTGGACGAGCGAATGATCCGAGCCAAGCCGCGGCGCCAGGATCGCCACGACCCTTCCGTAGAAGTGCTCGGCCTCGGCGTACCGCCCCTGGGCAGCGTAGGCTTCGGCCACGTGATCGAGGGTCATTGCCACGTGGAAGTCGTCGGCGCCGAGCACCCGCTCGAACACACCCGCGAGGCGCAGAGAGAGCGTGGCGGCGTCATCCCACCGTTCCGACGTCCGATAGAGCCTGGCCAGGTTGGCCAGCGGACCAGCTATTCGAGGGTCCTCCGACCCGTACGCCGTCTCGACGACGGCGAGCGCACGCCGATAGAGGGTCTCGGCACTCGCGAAGTCCCGCCGCTCGGTGCGCACGTCGGCGAGCGCCGTCAAGCTGTCGGCCAGCCGGGGATCCGTGGGGCTGAGCGCCACCTCGACAAGCGCCAGCGCGCCGCGAAACGCGGCGTCCGCGTCGGCGAGCGCGTGCTGCTCGATGTAGTGCTCGCCTAGCCCGGTCAGGCGCTCGGCCACGTCGAGGTCGTCAGGGAAGATCGCTCCATTCACCGGGGACACTCCCGACGACCCGCCGAAGCCGGCGGCCGGCGGTGAGGGCAGGGCCGCGACTGGACTCGCGCCGAGCACCATCCCGAGCGCGAGCGCCCCGAGCGCGACCCACGCGCTGCGCCGGCGCGGGCCACGGTGCGCACGCCTGTCGGACGTACTTGCCGATCGAACCATGGGCTCTCTCCCGGGCGTCGGATGCATGCGATTCATCGTGGGCTCCTTTCTGTTCCTTACGACGTCGATCGGAGTTTTCGGATTCGCTGGTCCAATGTGAACGCATGGATGCTCATGTATCTACATACAGTCTCTTGCACTGGCGACACGGTGGCCGGTAGCCAAGCAGGGCGTGTCGTCGACCGAGTAAGGGTTCGCGTGGATCCTCTCGGCCACTCCGCCATTCCGGCTCGAGCTGGGCGTCATCCTCAGTGCGCCTCCTATCCACTAGGATGTCGGCCCGAGCCAGCAGGATGCGCGGCTTCTAGTGGGGACTCAGAGGAATATAATGTATGTACATGTAAGTGCTCGCCTGGCACGAATATCGCTGATAGGATGATGTCCATGAGTCGACAAATCACCAAGCTGACGATCGGACCGAACCGGGGACGCCTGTCGCCGTGTGTCTGCAACACGCTCCGCATGGTCAGCCGCGTGGTAACGCAACTCTACGACGATTGCCTGCGGCCGAGCGGCCTCCGGGTGACGCAGTTCAGTATTCTCGCCGCGGCCGCACGCCTAGGTGAGGCGAGCCTGAAGCAGCTGGGGGACGAGCTCGCCAATGACCAGACGACCCTGACGCGCAGCCTTACCCTCTTGGAGTGCGACGGCGTGCTCGAGCGTGCTTCGCACCCCGATCAGCTCCCTGTAGGCCCGGTATGAGTTGCGAGCGAGTCCGTGCAGGGTCGGACATGCCGCGTACACTGACCGTGTGCCCGGAGAATGCGCGCGCGTCAGCTCTGGCGATGCATGCAGCTCAGG